>JAEEGK010003741.1_pt1 | contig 37680 bp, 33 predicted proteins | sample 8958771 | NCBI WGS metagenome assembly JAEEGK01 (sample SAMN16246547, study PRJNA631951) | gut metagenome | biome: gut microbiome; feature: rumen; material: SC-attached | host: Bos | place: Iran: Karaj | collected 2018-10
AATGTGGAATATCAAGACTCCGGCTGAGGCGAAGGCTAAAATCGATGAGCAACGTGCTGAGGCTCTTGCTGCGCTGAATGGTCGTGAACCTGCCAATCTGGAAGAACAGGCGCTGTCTCTTGTCGGTCGCGACATTTATGAAAAGCTCATCAAGGGCTACACCATGAAACAGTGGGGCAGACCCTGCACCGAACTTCCCGCATCCATCATTAAGCGCCTTCCGGTGCGTTTTATATATGACAACAACTATTTTAACGACCGTTACCAGGGAATTCCCGAGGGCGGTTATACGAAGATCGTTGAGAAACTGTTAGAGGGCATCGACGTGCGCCTTGAGACCTCCTATGCGGACTTTAAGGAGGCTGCTGCGAAAGAGGGCGTTTCGTGGGATAAGGCGCTTTATACCGGCGCCATGGATGAGTATTTTGATTATAAACTGGGGCATCTCGCGTACAGGAGCCTTCGTTTTGAAACGGAATACATTGAAGACACCGACAATTATCAGGGCAATGCGGTGGTAAACTACACCGAGGGTGAGATTCCCTATACCCGTATCATCGAGCACAGGCACTTTGCCTTTAACAAGACCGCCAAGGGTACCGTGATCACCCGCGAGTATCCCGCCGAGTGGAAGCCCGGAACCGAACCCTACTATCCCATGGGCGATGAAAAGAACCTTGCGCTTTTCGCAAAGTACAAAGAACTTGCTGACAAAGAAACCGGCGTCTTCTTCGGAGGGCGTTTGGGACTCTATAAGTACCTCGATATGGACAAAATCATAAAAGAGGCGCTGGAGTTTGCGAAACAGCGTTAGCGTGTAAATTGCCGTAATTATAGAACTTTTAAAACAATACTTGCATCCTCAAAACTCCTGTGGTAAGATATAAACAAAAAATAGGGTTACTGTCTACCAGTGTACCCATTTCACAGTTTAATGCCCGGCGCGCAAACGGATTTTGCAAACCCTATCACGGAAGAAAGGAGGAGCTTATGGCAACGAACTTCGCAGCGATTAATAATGTCTATAATTATTATCTGACTTCGTATGCGCCGAAGACCGACACCAAGTTTGACACTCATAAGAAGAGTGAACTTCGCGGCGTCTATAATTCCATCGTTAACATGAATAAAGAAGCTCCCCTGTTTATCGTGGACAAGTCCCAGGATACTAAAGAGTATGCCGTCGGACTGAAGGAGAATGCGCGCAATCTCAGAAATACCATTGCGTCTCTCGGCGGACTCACAGACGAGGAACTTCTCAACAAGAAGGTTGCTTATTCCTCCAACGAATCCTTGGCATCCGTTACTTTTATCGGAGAGGACGGACAGGAGGCTTCCGCACCTTCCTTTGAGTTAAGCGTTGAAAGACTGGCACAGACTCAGGTTAACAGAGGACGTTCCCTTGCTTCGGACGATATGAAACTTCCGCCCGATACATATTCATTTGATATTGCCACCAACGGACTCAATTACGAATTCCAGTATAATATTTCCGAAGGCGACACGAACCTTGATATCCAGAATAAACTGGCAAGACTTATAAGCAACGCCGGCATCGGACTGGAAGCAAGAGTTGACTCCGACGGAAACGGTAATTCCGCGCTCATCATTGAATCCCAGAATACCGGAACCCCCAGAAATGCAGCTCACATGTTCAGCGTTTCCGATGACAGGACCAGCAAGACCTCAGGTTCCGTCGGATACTTCGGACTTGATAATATTGCAAGAGAATCCGGAAATGCACAGTTTACCATCAACGGTATTGAAAGAGAAGCATCCGGAAATACCTTCACCGTTGAAAAGATGTACGAGATTACATTGAACGGTTTGAGCAGGTCCGAAGAAGATACCGCCAGGATCGATCTTCAGGCAGACCTTGAATCCATGGCAGCCAATGTTTCAAGACTTGTGGACGGCTATAACGGATTTATCGATACGGCAGATTCCTATATGGTCAACCATCCCAAGTCCGGAAGACTGGTTCGTGAGATGTACAATCTTGCCGCCTTACATGAAGAAGACCTTGAGAATGTGGGACTTCACCTTCATGATGACGGTCATATCGAACTCGATAAGGATAAGCTTTTGAGCGCTGTCGCAGAGGGCGGCATGGAGCAGAGCGTCAGCGGAATCAAGAATTTCGCAGGAGCCATCCTTAAGAAATCCAATCAGGTTGCTTTGAACCCCATGCACTATGCGGACCGCACCGTGGTAGCCTACAAGAACCCCGGCCACAACTTCGCAACACCCTATGTCACCAGTGCATACACGGGAATGATGTTTAACAGTTATTGTTAATTGTCGTCATCGTAGATGGCGACAATTTTTTTGTGTTTAAAAAAGCAGTGAATTGTGGTATCTTCTTTTTATGGAAAAAAAGATTAAGCGCAATGAGCTGGTTAAAATATTTTTCATAGCTTTCGGTATTTTTGCGGCAGCGATCATACCTCAGCTTCTTTTTACGGGCGGTATGTGGGTATATTACGGAGATTTCAACGTTCAGCAGATCCCCTTCTATATGCACGTCCATGAGGCTGTCCGTAAGTGGAACATTTTCTACGACTGGTCCACGGATCTTGGCGGAAGTCTGGTAGGCTGTTATTCGTTTTACCTTCTGGGAAGCCCCTTTTTCTGGATCACGGTTCCTTTCCCCACATCCTTCATTCCTTATTTGCTGCCTTGGGTTGCGGCGCTTAAGTACGCCCTTATGGCTTTATTTGCGTACATTTATGCCAGAAAGTATTTAAGGACCGAAACCGGCGCCTATGCTGCAGCTTTGCTTTTTGCTTTTTCGGGATATCAGGGTGCGGTGCTTGTTTACAACCATTTCCATGACTTCGTGGCATTTTTCCCGCTTTGGCTTATTATGTTCGAGCGCCTTGTGGAAGAGAAAAAGAAACTCGGATTCATCTTCATGACTGCGCTCATGGCGATAATAAATTACTATTTCTTTGTGGGCGGAGCGCTTTTCCTCGTCATTTATTTCATCGCCCGCTATGCCCTCTTTGAAAGAGACAGGATCAAGACGAGCTTAAGCTTCATAAGGGCCGCGGTCTGCGGAGCCACCGGACTCATCCTTTCGGGGGTTTATATCCTTCCCGCAATTTATTACACCATCGGAAATTCCAGACTTTCCAATACCCTTAACGGCTACGAACTCTTAGCTTACAGAGATTCCGTCATGTGGCTGGGGATCGTCAAAAATATCGTAATGCTCCCGGATGTTTCGGGGCTTAATTCCATGCTTAATCCCGATATGGCCAGAGTTTCGGGAATCGGCGCCTATATTCCGCTGTTTTCCCTTGCCGGTGTTATCGCTTTCTTTTTCTACAAAAAGGGACGTCACTGGGCCAAGTCCCTTCTGATAATCCTTGCGGTTTTTGCGGGCGTTCCCATGTTCAATGCGGCATTTTCGGCCTTTAACAGCGAATACTACGCACGCTGGTATTTCATGCCCGTGCTTATAATGGCTCTTGTTACGGGACATGTGCTTGAGCAGCGTGAAGAAACCGGAAAATACATGCGTTACGGTGCGCTATTCGTGGGAGTTTCCACCATTCTGATCATTGCCATGAGCATTCTTCCTGCAAAGGATGGCAACGGAAACATGACGGTTCTCGGTAAACTCAAGAACCCCGAGCAGCTTGCTTCCGAGATCGTTTTCTGCACGATAATGTTCCTTCTGTTGCTGCTTTATCTTTATAAGTTAAGCGCAAAAAGAAACTATGTGACCAGGATCGTGGTGGGCGTTGCCTGCTTCCTTACCACTTTTGCGATGCTGACGACAGGCGCCTTTCTTGTGGAACAGGAGCGCAAGGCTTCCTTTATCGATCAGGTTTTAAAGGGTGAATCGCCCCTCCCCGGGAAAGAGGACTTTTACCGGATTGAAACAGATGAGGACATGTACAACTATCCCATGATCTGGGGTGCCCACTCGGTTACTTCCTTCATAAGCACGATCCCCGATTCAACTCTTCTTGCTTATTCAAAGTTCGGAATTCCCAGAAAGGTTACCAGTAACCCCTACACCACCCGGTCGGGCTTGCGGGCAATTCTTTCCTGCAAATACTATGTTAAGGACGAAGAAATCGCCATCGAGACCATCGGGCGGCTGGAGGACCCTAAGGAGCTTAAGGGCTATGTTGAGCATTCCATTACCAGAAACGGTTATAAGCTTTACGAAAACGAAAATTACGTGCCCATGGGCATTTCGTTTGATAAATATTTAACCGAGAAGGAATTTGAGGAAAGCTCCGCCACCGACCAAAGGAAAGACAGGTGGCTTACCCGGGCCATAATCTTAAGCGAGAAGGATGCGGACATTTATTCCGATCATATCGAGCATTTCGATCTGGCCAAAAGCGAGACCGGAACCATAGCCGCAGACGTGGCCAAGTTAAGGGAAACAGCCTGCACCGATTTTGAGATTTCCACCAACGGTTTTACGGCAACCTCAAATCTGCAAAAAGACAATCTTGTTTTCTTTTCCGTCCCTTATGAGAAGGGCTTTAAAGCCTTTGTGGATGATGAAAAGGCCCGCATCGTAAAAGCCGATTTCGGCTTCATGGCCGTATTTGTTCCCGCGGGTACCCACAAGATAGAATTCAAGTATGTGCCGTCACTTCTTTATGAAGGCCTTCGTGTTTCTTGTTTAGGTTTCGTTATTTGTGTTGTGATAATATTAATCGACGCGGTAATCTTGAAGAAATCTACGTCCGACAGGACACGGGGTAACATGGGTGGCAAAAAAGCAAACCTCTGATTACGAATTCAATATTCCTAAAGAGCCGGACGATTATTCGTACGGCTCCGGGGAATTTACAAATCCCAAAGAAACGGGCAGTTCTGCCCGGGAAGAAGCGCCCACCGGACACGAGTTCGATCCTCCGGCGGATTATCTAGGTGCGCCTCGAAAGAAATCCACAAAAGCAAAAAGATCATTCATAAATGCCAAGGGCCGGTTCATCATGCAGATGGCGGCGGCCGCCATGGCAGTTGTCGTGGTGAAGGATGCCTTCGGCTACGACCTTTTAAAGCACGATATTTTTAACAGCGCGGCTTCTTCCTACGCGGAGACCCCTGCTTCGGTAAGCGATGAACCTCCTTCAAGCGTCAAAGACGATAAAAAGAAAGATCGCGACAGGGACGATCGAAATCGGGACGATAAAAAGACCGACGAACCGGGCGATAAATACCCGCGGGACGTGGCGGACAAGGCCTTCCCGAAGCTTTCGAATCTAAACCCCAGCGGATACGCGGAAGGATACGGTCAGATCGATGAGCAGTACGTAGCTTATTACGATGACATGGGGTACCCGACGTGGCTTTACTGTATTGACGGTGTGCGGAATGTAAATTACGGATATCTGATCGATTCAAACGGGCTTCTTCTGGAAGACGGCACATATACGAAGGATTATGAGTATTACCCGGACAGATATGCTTATTCACATGATGAGCTTAATGCAAAGCTAAACGGCAAAGCCGGAGGCTACGTTGTAGACGATCAGGGTATTTTGATCTATTACACCGACGTACCATATGAGACTGTGGAATACAGGAACCCTATCGGCCCGATACCGGGAGCCTCTTACGATCTTGCCACCAATACCCTGACCCTTGAAAATTTCACGGGCCGGCAGATAAACGTAAATATGATGGGTAACGGTTTTAAGATAAAACTCGTCGGTGACAATTACCTTGAACAGATCCTTGTCTGGGGCTTTGGCTACGGCGGAAGCGTTACCTTTACCGGTGACGGATCCCTTACTCTTTACAACTCGGGGGGCAAAGCATTGGTTTTGGAGGCTGAAGACAGCGAAAGCTGTATCATGATAGACAAGGGAGTCAGTCTTGATATATACGGCGGATACGGCGCTGTATGGGTATCCCGCACCACCGCGGCAAAGGGCCTCTACTATCTTGAACCCCTTGTAATGGAGACGGATCCCGCCTATGTCCCCATGAGGCGGTTCGGACCCTTTGCGGCCCAGGTAAACGGTGATGAACACACCTATTCGATAGTTGATATATCAAACGATGAAAATGACGGTTACTACAGCCCCGTGGTACACGTGTGGTTTGGTACAAAGGAGGATTAATTATGAGCAACGAAAATCAAAATCCCGTTTTCAAAACAAGAAAGCCCGTTAAGATCGGCAAGGTGATAGGACTTATCATCGCATTTGTCCTTTTCCTTGTTGTTACCAATCCTTCGATCATTCCGTTCCTTGACGAAGATACGAAGGAATCCGTCAAGGACACCTGGGACAAGGTATTCGGCGATGTGGGAAGGATCAGCCAAACCTTTAAATTCAATTTTTCCACCATCTTCCAGGTTATTGCCATCATCCTTCTTATGGTTACCATCACGGCTGTCGTGATGTTTATCCTTGAACACTTAAAGCCCAAGAGCCCCAGAGGAAGGAGCGTTGTTACGCTGTTTAAGAGCGGAACCAGCTACATAACCACAATAGTCGGTTTCTTCTGGTGTCTGGCAGCCATCGGCGTTAACGTTTCCACAATCTTTGCGAGCGTCGGAATCATAACACTGGTTGTAGGCTTCGGAGCACAGAGCCTGGTTGAAGACCTTATTACCGGTATTTTCCTGGTATTCGAGGAACAGTTTAACGTAGGCGATATCATCGAAGTTGACGGCTACAGAGGAACAGTGGAAGCCATCGGTATCCGCGTAACCGCCATAAAGGATCTGGGCGGCAACGTAAAACTTATCAACAACTCGGATTTAAGAAACATTTTGAACCGTTCTTCGTCCACCAGTGTGGCTGCAACAACGGTAAGTGTTGCTTACAGTACGGACCTTGAAAAGCTTGAAAAGGTATTTGAAAAGGTGCTTCCCGAGATCAAGAACAAATACCCCGAAGTATTCCTTGAAACTCCCAAGTACTGCGGCGTTCAGAACCTGGGCGAGAGCGGCATAGAACTTAAGGTCATCGGAAAAGTCAACGAGACCGATATCTTCTCCGCACCCAGAATTTTGAACCGCGAGATCAAGATCGCTTTTGACAAAGAAGGCATTGAGATTCCCTTCAATCAGATCGTTGTTCATCAGGCAAAATAGTGCTTGCCATTACCGAAACTGTATGCTACAATAACAACGCTGTTCGTTGGAAATGAACAGTAAGGGATGAGAAAAGACACAAACACATAATCATATATTTCGGAAGAGGTGAAACAAATGAAGGAAGGAATCCATCCTGAGTACTATCAGGCTACCGTAACCTGCAACTGCGGCAACACATTTACCGTAGGATCGACCAAGAAAGAAATTCACGTGGAAGTTTGTTCCAAGTGCCATTCATTCTATACCGGTCAGACAAAGACAGCCAGAGCTGACGGCCGTATCGAGAAGTTCAATAAAAAGTATGGCGTTACAGGCAAATAGGAATTCTTTGATTTGGGTGAGGCCGCGCCTCACCCAATCTTTATATTAGGGGTTTATTATGGCGAAGCGCAAAAGAAAAACCTGCTATTCGGGTATCGGCGGACAGGCCGTTCTCGAAGGCATCATGATGAAAAATAAAGACAAATACTCGGTTGCCGTTCGCAAACCAAACGGCGAGATCGAAGTTGATATAGATGAGTTCGGCGGCTCCTGCAAGGGCTTCTTTTTGAGAAGATGGTTCTTTTTCAGAGGAGTGTTCAATTTTATCGATTCCCTGAGACTCGGTCTTAAGGTCATCAATTACTCGGCTTCTTTTTACGAGGACGACGTGGACAAAGAAACCCGGTTTGACAAGGCCATGAACAAGGTCTTCCGCGGGAAAACGGAGAAGGTCCTTACGGGCTTTATCACCCTTCTTTCCATCGTTCTTGCTGTGGCAATCTTTATTCTTTTGCCCTATTATCTTACGAAGCTTCTTTCCGTAAATGTCCTTAACGAGACCTACACGGCTTTTATTGAGGGTCTTATAAGACTTGCGGTATTTATAGTATATGTGCTGCTTATTTCTTTGAGTAAGGATATTAAGCGGGTATATCGTTATCACGGTGCGGAGCATAAGTGCATCAACTGTATCGAAAAGGGTAAGCCTTTGACCGTTACGAACGTAATGAAGAGTTCCCGCCTTCACAAAAGGTGCGGCACCAGCTTCATGCTTTTGGTAATACTGTTAAGCGTTATTCTCTTTTTCTTTATCAGGGTGAGCTCTCCCGTATGGAGATTGGGGATCAGGATCCTGCTTGTGCCGGTCATCGCGGGTATTGCTTACGAACTTATCCGTTTTGCGGGCAGCTTTGATAACGTGGTTGCCAAGTTTGTTTCGATCCCGGGGCTCCTTCTTCAGAAAATCACCACCAAAGAGCCTGACGAAAAGATGGTTGAGGTTGCCATCGCAGCCGTTGAAGCCGTTTTTGACTGGAGAGACTTTTTGAGTGAAAAGTTTCCGGAAAGAGAGATTCCCGAAACTCCCGCCGAAGAAACCGCAAAACCCGAAGAAACCGCCACAGAGGGCGAAGAGGTTTCGGTTTTGCTTGATACATCGGAGATAATCGTCACCGAGGATGATCTGAATAAATGACCTACAGAGAACTGTACGATTACGGATGTCTGAGGCTGAAGGCCGCGGACATTACGGAATATTCCATAGATGCGCGACTTCTCCTGGAATTTGTATGTGACACCTCTTACGGGGACCTTTACAATAACCCGGACATGCCGGTTTCAGAGGAGAGGGAAGCCCGCTTTAATGATCTTTTGACAAAGCGCGCAGGTCACGTCCCGCTCCAGCATCTTACCGGGCGTCAGAGCTTTATGGGGCTTGATTTTATCGTAAGTCCCGATGTGCTGATCCCGAGACCCGACACCGAGACCCTTGTGGAGGAGGCCTTAAAGGAACTTCACGACGGTATGCGGGTGCTTGATATGTGCACCGGCAGCGGCTGCGTGCTCTTAAGTCTGCTTAAATACTCCAACGACTGCGAAGGAGTAGGCGCGGACATTAGTTCCGAGGCCCTTTCCATAGCTGAGAGAAATTCCGAAGCTCTCGGAATTTCGGCAGATTTTGTCCATAGCAATCTTTTTGAAAATGTGGAAGGCTCCTTCGACCTTCTTGTTTCAAATCCCCCATACATTCGCACATGCGAAATAGAAGAACTCATGCCGGAAGTTAAGGATCACGATCCTTTTATCGCATTGAACGGTCATGAGAACGGATTATATTTTTACGAAAGAATAATTTCCGGCTGCGGCAGGTTTTTAAAGAACGGCGCGGGAATTTTATTTGAAATAGGGCCCGAGCAGGGTAAGGATGTTTCGAATCTTTTGCTTTCTGCGGGCTTTAAGGATGTAAGTGTTGTTAAAGACCTTGCCGGGAACGACAGGGTCGTCAAAGGAAGAAAAGGATACGAAAATGTTTGATAAGCTTGAAGATCTGCTTCTTCGGTTCGAAGACATAATGAACGAACTCGCTTCCCCCGGAATCACCGACAATCAGACGAGATTCAGGGCTTTGATGAAGGAGCAGAGCGATCTTACTCCCATTGTGGAGACCTATAAAAAGTATAAAAAGGCAAAGCAGGACATCGATGACAGTGTCGCCATGCTTGAATCGGAATCCGATGAGGACATGCGCGAGATGTTAAAGGAAGAGCTTGCCAATGCCAAGGATACGGTTGCCCATCTTGAGGAAGAGCTGAAGGTTTTGCTTCTTCCCAAGGATCCTAACGACGACAAGAACGTTATCGTGGAAATAAGAGCCGGTGCGGGCGGAGACGAAGCAGCCCTCTTTGCTGCCGAGATTTACCGCATGTACGTGCACTACGCCGAGAAGCAGCATTGGAAGACGGAACTTATGAACGTGGATGAGATCGGGATCGGCGGCATGAAGGACGTAAACTTCATGATCACCGGTAACGGTGCATATTCAAAGCTTAAGTACGAAAGCGGCGTTCACCGCGTACAGAGAGTGCCCGAGACCGAATCCGGCGGCAGGATCCACACATCCACCGTTACCGTGGCGGTTATGCCCGAGGTTGAGGACGTTGATGTGGTAATTGACGAAAAGGACATAAGGATCGACGTAATGCGTGCGTCGGGTAACGGCGGCCAGTGCGTCAACACCACCGACTCCGCAGTGCGCTTAACACACTATCCCACGGGTATCGTGGTATATTCTCAGACCGAGAAGTCACAGCTTCAGAACAGGGACAAAGCATTTGCTTTGCTCCGTGCAAAACTCTACGACCTGGAACTTCAAAAACAGCATGATGAAGAAGCGGAGCTTCGAAGAAGCCAGATCGGAACCGGTGACAGATCTGAGAAGATCAGGACCTACAACTTCCCCCAGAGCCGTGTTACGGACCACCGTATCGGCCTTACGAGTCACAACCTCGAAGGGATTCTGGACGGAGACCTTGATGAGGTGCTTGACAGCCTTATTTCCGCGGATCAGGCGGCAAAGCTTCTGAAGATGGAAAACAAGCAGTAGGAGCAGGGAAAAAACCTGTGGAGAAAAAAGAAAATCAAGACTTATTAAATATGTCGCGAAAAATAATGCAGCTGGCGAAGGATACCATTACAGTCCGGCTACGTTTCTTTGACGCCGCTCTCGCAGGCCTTAAGATTAAGGAACGGGAGCACTTAAACGGCTATGTCAGAGACACGGACACCCTGTACTACGATCCCGCAACGCTCCTTACGGACTACCTTAAGGAGCCCGCCATTGCCGTAAGGCTTTTACTGCATGTATTGTTTCACGGCATTTTTTTGCATTCCTACAGATTTGACAAGACCAACGAAGAATACTGGAATCTTGCCTGCGATATCGCCGTTGAGAATACGGTTTTGAAGATGGAACTGCCCTTTGCGGACATGACGCGCGACGCGGAGGCAAAGATCCGTATACAGAAGCTTAAAAAGTGGGTGCCGGGGATTACTGCGGATAAACTCTATCGCGAGTTTGCGGTGAACGGAATATCCACGGAGGCGGAAAAAGAATACATACGGCTCTTTTCCCTTGATTATCACAGGCCGAGAACCGAATACAAGGAAGAGCCCGAAACCATCCTCACGGAGGAAGACTGGAAGAAAATCGCGGAGCGTGTGAAGGCGGAACTCAAATCCTTTTCACAGAACGCAGAGGGCGAAGAAACCATTACGGAAAACCTTGAGGAGGCAACCGCAGTCAGGTATGATTATGAGGGGATGCTTGAGCGCTTTGCGGTGCTCGGTGAAGAAATAAAGATCAATCCCGATGAGTTCGATGTGATCTATTATACCTACGGGCTTACCACCTACGGGAACATGCCCCTTATCGAGCCCCTCGAATATGCGGAAGAAAAGAGGATAAAGGAGTTTGTTATCGCCCTTGATACCTCGGCTTCCTGTCGGGGAGAGACCTTAAAGAACTTTCTTTTAAAGACTTACGAGATCTTGAGAAAGACCGAATCCTTCTTCAGAAAGGTCAACGTGCACGTGATCCAGTGCGATGCGGCTGTTAGGTCGGATACGCTCATTACCTGTCCCGAGGATATGGACGCCCTTATAAAAGAAGCAAATTTCAAGGGTTTTGGGGCCACGGACTTCAGACCCGTATTTGAATATGTGGACGGGCTCATTTCCGACCGCAAGATTGAAAATCTGAAGGGACTTATATATTTTACCGACGGATATGGGATATATCCTGCAAAGGGGCCGAAGTACGATGTGATATTTGCGTTCTTGCGGGAAGACAAAAACAGAATGCCGGTGCCGCCCTGGGCGATGCAGACGGTGTTTGAAGATGAAAGTTAGTATTATTCGGTGAAATGGGACGGCAGAGCGCATGACAGACCTCTTTTCCGGACACGCTCTCGCTAATGTCCTCGCAGCAACGGACGCTAAGCTCGATAATACCTCGCTAAGCGCCGGCGCTGTGGATTGTCCGGCAAAGAAGTCTACCACGGAGCCCTGCCTGTGCTATGAAATACAGCAGAAATCCAATAATCATATTATTTTTTTATAAACCCGTACTGCATTGCAGAGCGGCGTGAGAGGAGTATAGAGGGATGAATATTGCATCAGCAAAAGAGTACATCAAAAATACCGTAAAAATCTACCTCAAGCGTGACGAGTTCGGCGACTACAGAATCCCGGTCATGAGACAGCGTCCGATTTTCTTACTCGGTGCACCGGGCATAGGAAAGACCGCCATAATGGAGCAGATTGCGGCCGAGCTAGGCATCGCTCTTGTCAGTTATTCCATGACTCATCATACACGTCAGTCGGCTCTGGGCCTTCCTTTTATCGAAAAGAAGAACTACGGCGGAAATGAGGTCAGCGTCTCCGAATATACCATGAGCGAGATCATTTCGTCGGTCTATGAAACCATGGAAGAAAGCGGCATAAAAGAGGGTATTCTCTTTCTTGACGAGATAAACTGCGTGTCGGAAACCCTGGCGCCGTCCATGCTTCAGTTCCTGCAGTATAAGACCTTCGGCAAGCACAGAGTTCCCGAGGGCTGGGTCATAGTCACCGCGGGAAATCCTCCGGAATTCAACAAATCCGTCCGTGAATTCGACGTGGTAACGCTGGACAGACTGAAGGTACTGAATGTTGAAGCGGATTACCCCGCCTGGCGCGATTACGCCAGAGAGAAGGGCATTCACGATTCTATACTCAATTTCCTTGAGATGAAGAAAGACTGCTTCTACTCCATGGAAACCACCCCCGAGGGCAGAGCCTATGTGACTGCCAGAGGCTGGGAGGATTTGTCGGATATCATTGCTTTGTACGAGGAAGAAGGCATTCCCGTGACTGATGACTTGATTGGTCAATACATAAGGAATGATAAGATAGCCCGAGAATTTGGGGCATATTACGATCTTTACAACAAATACAGACGCGACTACCGCGCCGACAAACTTTTAAACGGCGACGCGAGCGAATTCATCATCGAGAAAGCAGGGAATGCCGGAATCGATGAGAGACTTGCGATGGTAGGATTGCTTCTTTCGAAAGTAAGAGACGAAATAAAGGATATCATGATCAGCTCCGATGCACTCAGAGAGATGTATGCGGGCGTGAAGACCGTGTCCGATTCGGGTGATGTTTTCGAAGGCCTTTCAAAGCAGATCGCCGCGAGAGATACTATTCTTGCGACCAAGACAAGAGCAGGCTCTTTATCCGATTCAGAGAAGCGCAAACACAAGAAAATAAAGGCTTTCTTGGCAAAATTGACTGACGCAGTCAAAGACTCGGATAAAGACCAAAAAGATGCTTTGAAGGAAGCCTACAACGGTCTTGTTTCGGAACTTAAAGAGAAAACGGTTCGTGAAAAGACCCGCCTTCACAATATGTTTGAGTTTATTTCGAAGGCGTTTGGCGATGAGAGTAACGAAATGCTCGTGCTGGTAACAGAACTTACGGTCGGAGAGAAGACTTCCAGATTCTTAAGCGCATTCGGATCTGACGACTACGATAAGTACAACAACCTTTTGAAGGTTTCCGACAGAGGCGGTGAACTCAAAGAGGAAATTCTTAAAGTACTTGATGCTTCGAAATAAATTGAATTATTTCGGAGAAATGCAATTTTTTAAGAGCGTATTATGGTGAGAATTCAGGCGGGGGAGGTTACACTCCTTGCGGAGATTGAAGACAACAAAATAACGATAACCGGCTTTGAAGGAGCGGGCGTTGATTTAAACATTCCCGAGACTTTTGAGGTGGGTGGCAAGAACCTTCCTGTCTCGAAGATTGAGCGAAAGGCTTTCTTCAACAGTTCGTTCAAAGAAGTTTCACTTCCGGGATGCCTTGAAGAAATCGGAGACTGGGCGTTCTCAAAGTGCATCCATTTAAAGAAACTCGTAATCAGAAAAGCGAATGGCCGTGGGGATGCCGATGTAAGTGCCGAAAACCAATCTGTGAGTGCTTCGGGTATGGAAGTTTTTAACGGAAATACCTCAGACATGAGCTGCTTGACCGATATAGTCAATAACGCCAACAAACCCGGTATCCATGCGGTTTTGACAAGATTTGGCAAGGGCATTTTGGAGGGTGCGACCGCAATTGAAGAGATATGTATCGGCTACGAAGAGCCGGACGACCTTTCGTACCTTCTGGCAGCGGTGGTGTCAAAGCTTCCGGCACAGTTTCTTCTTCGGACCGGGGATCTCGGAAGCGAAGAGTGGTACGACAGCTTCGATCTGAGCCTTGATTCCTTCCTGAAGGAAAGCGATATGGGCGGTTATTCGGAACGGGTGCTTTGCGGGGAAGAGGACATTTCCTACGATGGTATCGGCTCCGTGGACGGTGAGCTTTTGGGAGAAACGGAAGCGTACGTTCGTGACAAAAGGAAACAGAAGGCAGGCCTTTGCATGCTGCGTTTACTGCATGATACGGGGCTGTCCGGAGGATATCGGGAGATTTTCAGGGATTATATCAAAGAACACGCTCTGGGAAAGCCCGACGAAAGCGCATGGCTGATGTTAAAAGACAGCTTCGGCAACAATCTGAGTCTGGTGGAACTGTATTGTGAAATAGTGAAACCCGACAGGGTCACGGTGGGAAAGATGCTTTCCGGTCTCGGAAAGAGTAACCCCGAAACCAAATCCTTCCTGATCGAGTATAAGCCGCCGGAAGAAGGAGATGATTTCTTTGCGGATCTTCTCCTGTGAGATCACATTGGCCTCCGTCGGAAGAACCCTCCGTGAGGGCATGCGATTCCCGGTAGATATTTATAACAGTGAAAATACAAAAGCTCCCGAACATTACGTCCGAGAGCTTTTGATATATGAGGGTAGTAGATGAAGAGCTAAACTGTAACGATGATTCCGCCGTTGTTGGCGTAAAGGGAACTGATGCCGCGGGTATTGATGATCAGAACCTTTGCAAAGCTTGCGTGCTTAAGGATCATCTCTTTAACACGCTCCGCGCGCTCGGGAGCGTTGCAGTGGGAGATCATCAGGATCTTGTCCGTATGGCCTTTAAGGTTCTTGATGATGTGATTAACCATCTTGGTCAATGCTTTTTTCATTCCAAGGCCCTGGTCGAGCTGTGCGATATTTCCCTTGATTCCCTGAAGTACGGGCTTGATATTTAAGGACGTGGCGATCAAAGATTTAAGACCTCTGAGGCGTCCGTTTTTTTTCAAAGTATCGAGACTGTCGAGAACGAAATAGGTTTTAAGACCGTTTCTGAATACTTCGATCCTTCCTACGATCTCGTCAAAACAAAGACCTGCTTCTTCAAGACGGATGAGTTCTTCGACTATCTGGAGCTCTCCGCAGCTGGCGGATTCGGAATCGATGATGTGAATGTTCTTCTCACCGTGTTCTTCTTCAAACATATCCATTGCAACGAGAGCACTGTTGTAACTTCCGGAAAGCTCTGCGGAAAGAGTTACCACGAAGATGTCTTCCGCATCGCACTCCATGGCTTCAAGATAAGCACCGGGCGAGGGGCAAGCGGATTTTGCTGCGTTATTCGATTCGGCAAGCATATCAAGGAACTCAGCCTGATTAAAGGTTTCATCATCCGTGATATTGTGCTCACCGATCTGTATGGAGAGGGGGACGATGGTAAAGCGAGGGTCTTTGGCGTATTCCTCCTTTAACTCGCAGCAGCTGTCCACAATGATCTTGTATTTCATAAATGCCTCCGCATTTTTTTTGTTTCAAGATTGTTTCATAAACTCATTCACGTAGTTATCAAAACTACTTGACAGATTTATAATAACACCGAGATGCGGAGATGTAAATAAAATTTTTCTAAAAAATTATGTTGAAAGAATAAAAAAGATGTGATAGAGTATGCAAAGATTTGACGGATGCCGAAAATACGGCACCGGCGAGTGTTTGGACAACAATCCTTCCTTCCCACTCGTGCTTTTTCAAAACTAAAGGAGAACAATATGAAAAAGAAAAGCGTTTTGTACCTCGTACAGGCGGCTATGATCGCCGCAATCTACACGGTCCTGACAGCAATCGCGGCCGGCTTTGATCTTGCCAGCGGAATGATCCAGGTCCGTTTCTCGGAAGTCCTTACGGTGCTTCCCTTCTTTACCCCGGCAGCAGTGCCCGGTGTTACCCTCGGTTGTCTAATTGCGAATATAGTGGTGGGAAGTCCCTGGCCAGACGTTGTTTTCGGAAGTCTCGCGACTCTTATCGGCGCAGTGGGATCATATCTTTTAAGAAAGAACAGATGGCTTGTAACGATCCCTCCGGTGGTGGCAAATGCACTGATAATTCCCTTCGTGCTGACATATGCCTATGCCATTCCCGGCGGAATTCCGCTTCAGATGGCTACGGTTGCCGCAGGCGAGATCATTACCTGCGTGATCATGGGTTCCGTACTTATTACGGCCCTTAAGCCCGTGAGAAAACACATATTCGGATGATCATTCCCCGTCGTTCTGATATTTTTCGAGGATTGCGTAAATATCGGAATAGGGATCGTCGATCATTGCTATATTATCGGACAGCTCAAGTAATTTTGAGCTGTCTTTTGTTACGGGTTTCCAGACGGGAAGGTTTTCACCGTTGGGATCTCCGTATTTTGCAAAGTTCACCCAGTAATTCTGCATAATCTCGGAAAGCGCATAGTCCGCGTCGCTGTATAGCCCCGGAGCGCGCCAGAGATTTCCGTAAGCGTAGGGAAGTTCTCCTGCATGGAAATTGCTGAGAGAATTATTGGATTTGGTGAAATAATATTCATAAACGGGCCTTTCCTCGGCAGCCACGTAATTGCTCCAAAGCCAGTGGCTGTAGGTAAACCAGGCCGCGCTGTAAACCTCGCACAAAGAACCTTTTGCTTCGCCCCCTGCGTCCACAAAGAAAGTCTGATCCCGCTTTACGCTTCCGGGAGGGACCAAAGCCGCCAGTTCCGTTGCGTACTTTCCGACGATGGGTTTAAGGAGATTCGTGTAATTCTCCGTGGTTGCTTTGTTCCCGAGTAAAAAAGCATCGGCTTCCTTTGCATTAAAGCCGTTTAAAAGAGCCTTTTCGTGGTTCTTGCCCTTTTGGTAGGTAAGGTAGGGCTGCTCAACGATCGCATAGCCGTCCACGGTCATGGAAGAATTCGGGTACTTGGTGTTTACAAGCTTTGATGCGGAAATATTTCTTAATCCATTAACTGAAGTGACATCGAACTCATCGAGTATTTTGCGGCCCGTATCAAGAGCGCTTTCCATGGTACGGAAGGTATGGTAGGGCTTCTTTGCAAGGATAGAGCTGCTTTCTGCAATGGCACGTTCAAAAAGTCCCTCCGTAAGAGGAGATACGCAAAGAGCGTTGACACTTGATGAACCTGCGGATTCGCCCGCAATGGTGATGTTGTCGGGATCGCCTCCGAAGGCTGCGATATTTTCGTGAACCCATTTAAGAGCGGCTATCTGATCGAGAAGGCCGTAGTTTCCGGTGGTTCCGTCGGGAGATTCCGCGGCAAGCTCCTCATTTGCGTAATAGCCGAAAACTCCGAGTCTGTAGGCAAAGTTAACGAAGATCACGCCTTTTTCCGCAAGGGTCTCGCCCCTGTATTCGGTATAGTAGGACTGCCCCGTCGTAAGGGAGCCGCCGTGAACATAGAAAAGCACGGGCAAAGGTTCGCCGGAATAATCGGCGGGCTTGTAGATATTTAAGTACAGACAGTCCTCACTGACGGGTTCTTTGTAATCATCGAATAAGGTCATTCTGTATTTATGGAAGCCCAGGATTTGGTACAAAGAATCATAAAGCGGGAAATTGGTCTTCTGCATGGCCATGGGGCCGTAGGAATCGCAGGCTAAGACACCCTCGTATTTTTCGGGCGCTTCGGGTGCTTTCCAGCGGAGAGTGCCTACAGGGGGCTTTGCATAGGGAATGCCCGCATAGATCTCAACGGTGTGAGCTTTGTTGTAAACTCCGGTCAGTTTTCCTTCGGTGACGGTCACCTCGGCGGTCTTTTCGACTTTAAAACCTTCCACTGCGGGAACTCTTTTGAACCTGGGCGCGGTGAGACCTAGGTTCACGGCTATGGTAACCATAAAAATAAGCCAGGCGAGAGCACTTTTGGTCCCGTCATAGGCACCTTTCTTAAACAGAGCGCGTCTGATTCCGATTATGGAAAGAATCGAGAGAAATGTAATGATCCAGCCAAGAATCGTATTTTTTGATAACTCAAGAATGGCAAGATAAAAAACGGAAACAAGTATAACGGCCGTGTAAAAGCCGAAGGAATGTCTTTTGCCTTTCATAAAACGTTTTTCCCCTTTGTCTGACTTCCCGACTATGATACCATAAAGGTGTTTTTGTACGATTAAAATGTTGACACGAAAATCATAGAGTAGTAGGCTTGAAATAGCCTTTTTCGGCGTATAAGAGGAGGAATCGGATGTACAAATTATATGTTAATCCAAAGAGAAAAAAGGGACATTTGAACAGAGAACTTCAGGGTAACTTCTCCGAACATCTCGGACGTTGCATCTATGAAGGCCTGTATGTGGGAGAAAACTCGGATATTCCCAACATAAACGGTATGAGAACCGATGTTGTGGAAGCACTTAAAGAAATGAAGCTTCCCGTTCTTCGCTGGCCCGGCGGCTGCTTTGCCGACGAATATCACTGGAAGGACGGCATCGGACCCAAAGAGACCAGAAAGAAAATGATCAATACTCACTGGGGCGGAGTGGTTGAAGACAACAGCTTCGGTACCCACGAGTTTATGGAGCTTTGCAGACAGATTGGCTGCAAGACCTATATCAACGGCAACGTGGGCAGCGGAACCGTGCAGGAAATGAGCGAATGGGTTGAGTACATGACCTTCAAAGGCGTGTCACCCATGGCAAATCTCCGGGCAAAGAACGGGCACGAAGAACCCTGGACCGTGGATTATTTCGGCGTAGGCAATGAGAACTGGGGCTGCGGCGGAAACATGCGTCCCGAATATTACGGAGATCTTTACAGAAGATATCAGACCTATGTCCGCAACTACGGCGGAAATACTCCCATAAAGAAGATCGCCTGCGGCGCCAACGCCCAGGATTATCACTGGACACAGAAGGTGCTTGAGACCTGCTTTGACCATGCGGGAAGAATGATGGACGGCATGAGCCTTCACTATTACACCCTTCCCACCGGCAACTGGAACCATAAAGGCTCTTCCACCGACTATGATGAGAAGGACTGGTACAGGACCCTTAGCCGGACACTTTTCATGGAGACCCTTATCAAGCGTCACGGCGCTATCATGGATCAGTTCGATCCCGACAAGAAGATCGGCATGATCATCGACGAGTGGGGCACCTGGTATGATGTGGAACCCGGCACCAATCCCGGTTTCCTCTATCAGCAGAGCACCATGAGAGACGCTCTTGTGGCCGCGATCAACTTAAATCTCTTCAACAAGAACTGTGACAGGGTTAAGATGGCTAACATCGCACAGCTTGTTAACGTGCTTCAGTCCGTTATCCTTACGGAAGGACCGAAGATGGTCAAGACGCCTACCTATCACGTATTCAATATGTTCAAGTGTCATCAGGATGCGGAACTTCTTGAAAGCTCTCTTGAAACCGACAGGATCGGTATCGAAGACGACTTCAAGGTTCCCAACCTCACGGAATCGGTTTCCGAGAGCGCAGACGGAAAGATCCACATCACTCTCGGCAACCTTTCTTTGTCCGATGACTATGAGGTCGAAGTACTTCTTACCGAAACCGCACTCAGTTCCGTCAAGGGCCGGATCCTGACGGCGGGAAAGAACGACAGAAACACCTTCGACAATCCCGAGACTGTTGTTACCAAAGACTTTGACGGAGCAAGGAGCGAGAATCCCGGTTCCGTACGTGAAAACACAAAGGTATACATTAAAATACCCAAGTGCAGCGTAATTCATATTGAGCTGGCTTAATGATGTGTTGTGGGGGAAAACAATCCATCATATAAAAGAAGGGCAGTTTTATGAAATTGAAACCAAAGTTGTTTTCCGTAATGAAAACCTATTCAAAGGAGCAGTTTGTTAAGGACGTTATCGCAGGTATCATCGTTGCGATCATCGCACTTCCTTTGTCCATCGCTCTTGCACTTGCTTCCGGCGTAACCCCTGAAAAGGGTATCTACACAGCCATCATCGCGGGCTTTGTGATAGCATTTCTCGGAGGAAGCCGGGTCCAGGTATCCGGTCCCACCGCAGCATTTGCCACCATCGTGGGCGGTATCGTGGCCACCAAGGGAATGGACGGACTTATAATCGCCACGGTCATGGCGGGTATAATCCTGATCCTTATGGGTTTACTTCATTTCGGAACCCTCATTAAATTCATTCCCTACACCATCACCACAGGTTTCACCGCAGGTATCGCGGTAACCCTTTTGATCGGTCAGCTTAAGGATTTCTTCGGGCTTTCCGTTGTTTCGGAAGAGCCTTTGATCGAAACCACCGATAAGCTGGTTTATGACTTTAAGTTCATTCACACCTTTAACTGGCAGGCATTTCTCGTAGGTCTTGTTTCGTTAACCATCCTTATTGTATGGCCCATGATCAAAAGACCCAAATTCATCTCCAAAATTCCGCCCTCACTTATTGCGGTTCTTGTTGGAATCCTGCTTGTTAACGGTCTTAATCTGGAAGTCAATACCATCGGAAAGCTTTACACTCTTTCAAACAAGCTTCCCGCCTTCACACTTCCTCACGTAACCTTTGCAAGCGTCAGAGAACTTCTTCCCAACGCCTTTACCATAGCGATTCTTGCCGCCATCGAGTCACTTCTTTCCTGTGTTGTGTCGGATTCCATGATCAATTCCCGTCACAATTCAAACATGGAGCTGGTGGCACTGGGAACCGGTAACGTGGCAAGCGCTCTCTTCGGCGGTATCCCCGCAACCGGCGCCATCGCACGTACCACGGCAAACGTAAAGAACGGCGGAAGAACTCCCATAGCGGGTATGGTTCACGCACTCATGCTCCTTCTGGTGCTGGTGGTGCTGATGCCCTATGCGGCATACATTCCCATGCCCACCATCGCTGCGATCCTGTTCATGGTTGCCTACAACATGTCCGGATGGCGCACCTTCGTAAGACTTTGCAAGACCGCACCAAAGTCGGACATTCTGGTTTTGGTGCTTACCTTCGTCCTTACGGTTGTTTTCGACCTGGTGGTTGCCATCGAGATCGGCATGATCCTTTCCTGCGTGCTCTTTATCAAACGCATGAGCGAAGAAACAATGGTCAAGGGCTGGAAGATCGTGGATGATGAAAACGATCCCGATTCCATCACCCTTAAGAAGGTTCCGGAGCATACCATGGTATATGAGATCTCGGGCCCCATGTTCTTTGGTGCCGCAGACAAGATTCTTAACATCACGGTATCTTCCGAAATGAATAACCTGGTACTCAGGATGAGAAGCGTGAACGCAGTGGATTCCACCGCCATGAACGCACTTACCTCACTTTGTGAGAGATGCGAAAAAGAAAATGTCCGCCTTATCCTTTCCCATGTAAACGATCAGCCCATGAGCGCCTTTAAGAAGGCCGGGCTTTACGAGAGGATCGGCGGAGAGAATTTCTGCCCCAACATTGATGCGGCTCTCGAAAGAGCAGCTTCGGTTTAAGATTTTAAGCCTACATCAGACATACGATCAGAAATGTAGAGGCTACGGTCATTAAGAGCATGTGGAGCGGGAAGAAAAGATAATAAGCAATCTTTGAAGCCTGATATCCTTTTTTCCCGTTATAAAGACTTGCAAAGATCAAACCGATGATGGCGCCGATAACAGCGGCCACGTGGGAGAAATCCTTTGCAAGGAAGGAAACCGCGAATCTAAAGGAGAAGATCTCCGGCAACAGTTCCGCCTGCCCCGATAAAATGGCAAGGGGAACATAATCAAGAAGGCCGTGGAGTATATGGCCCACAGCAAATACGATCAAGCCGCCTGTTAAAACAGCGGCTTTTTTGTTTTTGAAAAAGTAGAAGAAAACAACGAGCATTATCGCAAGACACCCGTAATCACCACGGAAAAATTCCGAAACCGCCATTCCGAGAAGGGTGGTAACGAGCACCAGAAAAACGCCAAGAATCTGCTTTGTGCGATTCTTAGATTCGTCCCCCCGAACAATGAGTCCTTGGTCGATCTTCTGAACGATCATAAGGGTAAAAAGCGCTATAATATAGGACACAAGGACGCTTTGATACAGGGAATTGAACCCTCCGGACATAAGGTAGTCGTAGGCAAATTCCGTCATCAATGCGGCAACGGCCATTCGTATGACATAATATTTTAAGTTTAATGTGTGGGTAAAACCCTCCGCAAGGAGAAGGGTGAGAACGACCAAGGCGGCAGAACCGCCAATCTTAAAGAGGTTGTTGACGGGAATGACATTTCCGATGGGGTGAATGAAGCCCTTTCGTTCAAGATCCATGATAAAAGTAAGCCCGAAGGTTTCGATAAGCATTGCGATTATGGCGAAGATCTTTAATCCGGATCCCGGAATACCCTTGTCTGTGTTCATAAAATCCCCCAAAACTTTGCCGGACACATTCTTTGTATATTGATTATATGCCTATTTTGAATAAAAGTATATGCATATTCTGTTTTTCTTCTTCCGATAAGATAAAACGGTTGACACGGATATTGCAGATTCATTAGAGTATAAATAAAAAGGGGGTTTGAGCATGGGCGAATTCTATGCACCCTGGTATGATGAGATACCGGAGGGTGATTTCATTTCAAAGGGAGTGACCTACGAATGCGGGACGCTGCTGTCTCTTTTTCACAAGGACAGCTACTCCAATGACGGCATCACCATCTCTTATTACTGGTACGATCCCAGAGAGAACGGCTTTCCCGCTTCCGGGAAATATCCGTTGCTTTCTTTCTTTCACGGTACGAGCAATTCCTTCGTGGGAGATATGTGCATTAATTACACCGGAGCCGAGCGTTATGCTTCGGAGGCCTATCAAAAGACCATGGGCGGTGCTTTTATCCTTGTCCCTGTTGCCAATGAGTATACGGGTGACGACGGGCGGGTGCACGGTTATTGGGATACCGTCTATCTTTCCGCGGCTCATGCACTGATACTTGATTTTGCCGCCAATCGTGCGGAAGGTGTCAGCGCGAATATCCTTTTCGGGAATTCCTCGGGAGCCACCTTTGTGCTCCGTCTCATGGACAGATATATGGATGATTTCGATGTGGTGATACCAGTGGGCAGCAGCGCTCTTCCGGACGATGCGGGGCTTGACAGATACGATGCCAAGGGCAAGTGCCTGTTTCTCGCCATCGGCAAAAAGGATGAATTTCATCCTTTCAGGGAGGAGATCGAACCCAGGCTTCCCAGGATCAATCGCATGAAGAAATGCTTTGTCCTCACTCCCGAATGGGTACGTAACGGTGACGGAGGCATCGCTTCTGTCAAGGCAGGCATAGAAATGGGGCAGCACTGCCTTATGAACGGCGTACAGGCAAATCTGATGTTTGATGACGGTACTCCTATGGACTCCAGGCTTCCCGAAGGCATGACCGGCTGGATCGGGGATTATCTGAAGAATAAAGAAAAGGCGGAAGAATATGGAAGAATTTTACATTGACAGCGACGGAACGAGACTTCACGCAAAGCTTGACAGAGTGGGAGAGGGAAAGAGCCCTCTTTGCATTCTGATCCACGGCTTTACAGGCCACATGGAGGAAGATCACATTATCGCTGCGCAGAAAGCCATGAACGAAATGGGCGTATCCGTACTCAGGGTGGAAATGTACGGACACGGCGGCAGCGACGGTGAGTTCAGGAGACATACCCTTTATAAGTGGGTGACCAATGCTTTGTCTGCGGTTGAATACGCCAAAACACTTGATTTTGTAACGGATCTGTACCTTTCGGGACACTCTCAGGGCGGTCTTTTGACCATGCTGGTGGGCGGAATGTGCGCCGATGACTTTAAGGCCATTATTCCCATGTCACCTGCCTGGATGATACCTGAGGAAGCAAGAAAAGGCACGCTTCTTGGCTTAAAATTTGATGCAAATCACCTGCCCGAAAAGCTTACATTTGATGACAAAGAACTTTTCGCCGACTATATCCGGGTGGCACAGACTATCCACGTGGAGGACGAGATTGCCCGCTACAGGGGGCCTGTCTATATCATTCACGGGGATGAAGATGACTGCGTTCCGTTTTATTACGCAAAAAAGGCCCTTAAATTATATAAAAATGCAAAACTTACGCCCATTCACGGTGACGATCATTGCTTTACCAAGCACCTTGATCAAATGTATGACGCCGTGAAGGCCTGCTTTGCAAAATAAAGATCTGAGTTCGTTGAAAGGTTAGTATTGATCGTATGAGCAAAAACGGTAAGACACTTAAGATAACCCTGAATTCTCCGGTGGTCCTTTCCTTTGCGGTGATATGCTTCGGAGCCATGATCCTGAATATATGCACCGGCGGCAAGACCAATCCCCTTCTTTTTATGACGTACCATTCGTCTTTAAAGGACCCCTTAACCTATCTTCGCTTCTTTACCCATGTGATGGGTCACAGCGGGTGGGATCACTATATCGGAAATATGGCGTATATTCTGCTTCTCGGTCCCATGCTTGAAGAAAGATATCGGGGCGCACGCATCGTTGAAGTCATGGCCATCACGGCTCTTGCAACTTCTCTGGTCAACTACATTTTCTTTTGGAATGTGGCGCTTTGCGGAGCCAGCGGAATCGTGTTTGCCTTTATCCTTCTTACCAGTTTTACGGGCTTTAAGAAGGGTGAGATTCCCATAACCGTCATTCTTGTTGCGGTCATCTTTATCGGGCAGCAGGTCTACGAGGGTATTTTTGTAAATGACAATATTTCCAACCTTTCGCACATCATCGGCGGTATCGTTGGGTCTGTGATGGGTTATATCTTGAACAGAAAATAAGACAGGCTGTTCTTTGTGAACAACCTTAAAAGCGGAGAGTTCCGGATTCGGGGCTCTCTTTTGCTGTAAATACGGCGGCTTCACGGGCAGGTTAAAATTTTATACTAAAATAAAAAAGAAGTAACCGAGGCAATTGAAAAAAGTATACCTTATGTCAAAAATGTGGAATTATTGGCGTGAGAAGATTTTGCTATCATTAATCCATAAAAGGCATGAATTCCGTGCCTTATTCAGAAGGGAGAAGGTATGAAAAAAAGATTTAAGTTTTTATCAGCGGTACTTGCCCTGGTTCTTGCTCTGGGAACGATTTCCGGATGCGGAAGCAACTCGGCAAGCGGCAGTTCGGCCAACTCAGGCTCCTCTGCCCCCGGATCGGCCAACAACGCGGCATCCAATGAGATCAAAGAGATAAAGAAAGTGAATCTGACTATCGGGGCTGTGAGCATAGCTCCCCAGACAGAGCCCATTAACTGGAATGAAACCGAAACATGGCAGTACATCCTTAACTACGTAAAGGACAATTACGGTTACGAAATCACTCCCGAGTGGATTCTGTATGACAAAGAAACCGTTAACCTGATGCTTGTTTCCGGCGAACTTCCCGATATCGTATATTTAAGCGGACAGGAAACCGCAAACACTCTTGTAAATTCCGATTATTTAGTCAATATCAATGATTACAGGGATATGGCTCCCAATATTTTCTCCGATACTTACGAGCAGAGAAACGAAGTTATCATGTCCCTTACCGGCAACAGCGAAAAGCTCTATTTCCTTCCCACGTCCATGGGTGTTGAGAACGTGGACGGCGGCGCCAACCCCGGACGCGGATACACTGTTAACTGGGCATGGTACAAAGAAATCGGCTGCCCCGAGATCAAGAATGACGACGACTATGTGAACATTCTTACACAGATGGTTGCAAACCATCCCACCAACTCCGAAGGCGAAAAAGTATTTGCATACGGTCTTCGCGGAGATTCCTTCGGTTACTGGTTCCAGAGAGCATGCTTTACGTATCCTGCTATGATGAACTACTGGACCTACGACGGATTCCTTTTCATGGACGGATATGACGACAACGTTCTTTATGACGGATATATCAACACTGACAGATCCTGTTACTGGCAGGATATGGAGTTCTGCTGGAAATTAAACCAGAAGGGCGTATTTGATAAAGATTCCTTCACTCAGACGAACGATGAGTTCAAAGCAAAGATGAAGACCGGCAGATATGCCGGCTGCTATCGCCCCGTAAACGATCTTTACAACGGACAGAAAGCAAACGATCCCGACACACTTCAGGGATTCCTGGTAGTTCCTTCCACCAACGAAATGCTTTTCGGTAACAAGCTCCACCTTGCGGGATACTTCCCCGACAACTACTACGCAGTAGCAAAGAGAGATGCCAAGAATAAGGACAAAGAAGCTGCTTCGGTCGCTCTTTTGGACGCATGGCACAACCTTGACATCCAGAGACTTACCTATGTGGGCTTCGAAGGAAAACACTGGAATTACGTTGACGGCGTTCCTACCATGACTCCCGAATTCCAGGCACTCCGCACCTCAGGTGACGATTCCCTTGCCATTCTTGGTATCGGCGTCAACAGACTTCAGTTCTGCCAGCCCGCTGAGAAGTGCTCCGACGGCTACGCCATCGACCTTGCTCAGATGAACCTTGCGGACAACTTAAACAAGCTTCAGCAGGATTACTCGGATTATTACAAAGTCAGCGTACCCGGACTTGCCATCAAGAAACTTGTGGATGCAGGAAAGATCATCGACCACACGGTCAACTATTCTCAGACCGTAGCCATCGCACGTGATGAGATGCCTTCGGATATTTCCAGAATCCTTACCAAGTGTAATGAGCTTTATTACAACAACATGTCAAAGCTCATCACGGCTCCTACCTGGGATGACTTCAAGAAGATTCAGAAGGATATGATAGATACCGTAAAGAGCTACGGCGAGCAGGAAGCATGGGAGTGGTGCTCCAAGAACCACGAAAATGCAAGAAAGGTCATTAAGCCCATTTACGAAGAATATCTTGCACAGTACAAAGCAACAAAGAAATCCAAATAAAAATGTTTAACCAAACGGACCGTCGGGTGAGCGGATCACCCGGCGGTCTGTGATAAAGTAAGGCGGAGAACAGTTATGTCAGCAAAGATCAAGACCCGAAAGAAGATAAGCAAATACCAGTGGAAGCTGTTGCTTTTGACGGCACCTTTTATAGTCTATTTTGCCATGTTCCACTATGTTCCTTTGTTCGGATGGGTCATTTCGTTTTTCGATTACAGAGTCGGCAGAGGCCTTACCCCGGACAAATTCGTGGGACTCAAGTATTTTAAAAATATATTTACCGACAGGGACATCCTTGGAAGCCTTAAAAACACACTTGTCTTTTCCGCTTTGAATTACATCCTGTATCCGCTTCCCATGATCATTGCCATTCTTTTCGGCGAAATGACAAACAAGTGGTTCCGAAAGACCGCCCAGATAGTGACCACGATTCCTCACTTCATAGGCTGGGTCATCGTTTATTCCCTTGCATACGCCATTTTCTCAAGCGAAGGTCTTTTCAACGAGACCATGATAGCTCTGGGACTTGAAAAGAGGACCAACCTCCTGACGAATCTCGACGCGGTTTATGTATTCCAGACCATCGTGGCCCAATGGAAGGGTATAGGATGGAGCGCCATCATCTATATAGCCGCCATGGCGGGCATCGATCAGGAGCTGTACGAAGCGGCGGCCATCGACGGAGCGGGCAGAGTGGCAAAGACCATGCACATTACCATTCCGATGCTTATGCCTACGTTGATAACGCTCATGATTATCGGTATCGGAAGATTCATCAATACCGGATACGAGCACTATCTTGCATTTAAGAACCCCATAGTAGCCGAAAGGCTGGAGGTATTGGACCTGTATATTTACAGAATGGGTCTGCAGTTAGGGGATTATTCCTACGCAACCGCCGTGGGAATCCTTAAGTCCATCATCAGTATCATCATGGTATTCAGTGTGAATGCGCTGGCTAAAAAGGTTAGAGGAAATTCGGTGCTGTAATATGAGAAAAATTAAAATTTCGAGATTGGTATTTAATATATTCAACTACACGTTCTTTTCGGTGTTCGTTATAATGTGCCTGTTTCCTCTTTGGTATGTATTCTGCTATTCCATAAGCGAACCCGAGGCCGTGTCACACACGATAGTTATTTATTATCCCCACGGATTTAGCCTTAAAAACATACAGAGGGTGCTTGCTCTTAAGGGCTTTTTCAATTCGGTAGTGATCTCCACCGCAAGGACCGTCATCGGCACCGTCCTGTCGGTTATCTGCAACACCTGGATGGGATATGTTTTCACAAAGAACAAGCTTCCCGCGAGAAAATTCATCTACAGGTTCTTTGTGATAACCATGTATATTTCCGGCGGTATGATCCCTTCGTTCCTGGTCATCAAGGCTTACGGACTGTTGAACAACTTCTGGGTCTACATTCTCCCGAGTGTCCTGTCCGCATATAACATTATCCTTTGCAAGACCTACATCGAATCGATACCCTCATCACTGGAAGAATCCGCTTACCTTGACGGCGCGGGTCCGGTTCAGTCCTTTATACACGTAATATTCCCGTTGGCAAAGCCGATTTCCGCAACCATCGGCATTTATGCAGCCGTGGGACACTGGAACTCATGGTTTGACAACAAGATCTATACCTTCGCAAAAAAGAGTTTGACTACCATGCAATTCCTATTGTATCGTTATCTTAACGAAGCTCAGCAGCTGGCAAACCTTTTGGAATCGGGGCACGAAGACCTAATTAACAATGAAGAGGCCCTGATAACTCCATGGGGTGTCAAGATGACGATCACCATGCTCACCGTACTTCCCATTATGGTGGTTTATCCTTTCCTTCAGAGACATTTTGTAAAGGGTATAATGATCGGAGCCGTTAAGGGTTGATTATGAAGCGATTTCATTGGGGAATCAGTAAAAGAATAAATCTGTTTGCAATTATCATGGTGGTCCTTATTATCGTAATGGGGGCCATCACTTATCATATGGCGGAAAAGATTATCGTGGAAAACTACGAAAAGACCACGGAAGCAAACTTAAACGTCATATCCAGATATTTTTCGAGCTATAATGCAGACATAAGACGTCTGACTCTCGATATAGCGGTGGATGAGGATCTGAGAGACTATGCTTTCGGGGACATGACGGATGAGATCGCCATACGAAGATTCAAAAACAAGCTGTATTCACGCATTCAGTCCCTTATAATCAGTCGTGACGGTATCTGCAGGGTTACCGTTCTTTGTAAGGACAACGACGGCTTTACGGTAATGGGCACCGGAAAGCATGCTTCCATTTCCCAGACTCTGGCGGAGCAATACTTCGAAACCGACGAAGCAAAGCACTTTAACGGGGTTTCCGCCTACGGAGAATGGGGAAGCGAGCATCCCGTTCTTTACGAGGCCCTGGAGTTCCCCGAAGAATCCTGCGGATATTATTTCATACGAAACATCATTGCCTACCGCGCTAAGGTAGGCATTCTTTTGACGGACATCTCCGAATCCTTTATTTCCAAGACTCTTTTGGAAAGTAACCTCCCGGTAACCACATCTCTTTCGTATATCTCGGCAGACGGCGGTGAGATAAGTACCGCCAAAGACGCGGAAGTCATCAGGATCACGGATACGGATCTGCTTTCTTATATCCGTGAGAACGAGGCACCGAACGGTCACCGTTTCGTTAAAATCGCAGGCAAACATTATATTCTTATATACTCCGCCGTGGAGGCAACAGATGATTATCTGACCGCGCTTATCCCCATCAGGGTCGTTTTCAAACAGACAGAAATCGTCCGCATTATATCGATACTTATAGTTTTGGGTGCCGTGGCCGTTGCTCTTGCCATCGGTCTCGGAATAGCGAATACCTTCGGAAAGACCATATCTCTTACAAAGGACGTGGTCAAAAAGGCCGCGGAAGGAGACATGAGTGTACGTTTCCATGAAATAAGTCCCGATGAATTCGGTATCATAAACAGTAACTTTAACAAAATCCTTGATTCCTTTGTCGAAGCGGGAGAAAGAACGAGAGTCGCAGAGATCAGGGCGCTGGAAGCTCAGATCAATCCGCACTTTCTTTATAATACTCTGGATGCCATCAATTTCGTGGCACTTGACTCGGGAGCCGAGGATGTAAGCAGCATGATAACCGACCTGGCGGACATCCTGCGGTACAGTATCAATGACTCAAATGCCACGGTCCCCATCAGCAGCGAAGTGGATTATCTTCGTAAATACATTCATTTACAGCAGAGAAGATTTAAGTATTCCTTCAGTTGTCTTTTGGATGTGGATCCGGATGCCATGGGGGTTTACCTCCATAAGCTTATCTTACAGCCCCTTATAGAAAACTCCATCGTTCATGCTTTTGTGGGAAGGACGGAAGACAACCAGATCGAAGTTCACATCACAAGGGACGGAAACGACATACAGATAAGGGTCAGCGATAACGGAATCGGTATTACTCCGGGGCTCTTAAAAGAGATCAACGAATTTACCGGTTATGAAGACAACCGGGGAAATATAGGCATAAGGAACGTGCTTGCCAGACTTAAGATGTATTACGGTGACAAGTGTAAGGTCGTTGCAAGTTCCGACGAAAACGGAACAGTTTTTAACATAGACATAGAGGGTATTGCCGGTGAGAATACTGATCGTTGAGGATGAAATAAGCATAAGAGAGGGTATCAGGAAATATCTTGTATCCAACACCGATTACGAGATAGTCGGTGAAGCCTGCGACGGCGCAGAAGGCTTAAGGATGATCACGGAATTTAAGCCGGATGTGGTCCTTACAGACATCAAGATGCCTGAGATGACGGGACTTGAGATGCTCCGTAAAACCGCAGAGAAGGGTATCGGGGTATATTCCCTGATCCTTACGGGGTTTGCGGACTTTGAGTACGCAAAGGAAGGGATATCCCTGGGGGTAAGTGACTATATCCTTAAACCCATCGACATGAATCATCTTACCAGCGTTCTTTCCGATATCGACCGCAAAATGCACCACGAAGAGGTGGTGAGAGCTTCGGTTCCGCAGCTTTTATGGAGCCTTCTTACGGTGGGGGAAGCGGATACGGAGGCAATCCTTAACGACCTTAAGAACGCTGAACAGTCCATCAGGGAAAATACCAGGTTCCTTGCATATCTTTTGGAGTTTGGAGAAGTGGATTCCTCGCAGATCATGGCGGCTTCCGAAATCGTGAAAAACTGGACGGACACCGAGGTCTTTGAAACGGTATATTCCATCAATCTGGGCGACTCCATACTGCTTTTGTTTGTAAATGTCAGCGCTTACGACTATTTTGACAAGCTGATGACACGGAATCTTTTCCCGAAGCTTTTTGACAAATATGACTGCGTGGCAGCAAGGAGCTCCTTTACCGGGGCAGCAGGCTTAAGAGACCGGGTGGTCACCTTAAAGAAAATGTGCTCTTTAGGCTTTAATTACGAGTCGGGGACCATAATCGGTTCTTTGTACGAAAAGCCCTATAAGGAGCTTCCGGATACCAAGAAACTGATGAGATCCGTAGCAGACGCCTTTAAAACGGGACGGCTTTCAAAGGACGGAAAAGAGATTAAGGCCTTTATCGACAATGTGGTGTTTTCGGATGCGAGAGAAGGCGATATAAAGCGTTGCATCCTGGAACTTACCAACGAGCTTATACACGAGTCCTTCATAAAGGACGAAGAGGAGCGGGGTTTTGTTAACAGGCTTCTTCATCTGATGACAAACAGCAAGACCAAGGAACACCTTCTTGATTATTTCGATAAGATCCTGGATGTGCTTTCCGCGGGAGAGTCCATAACCGCCAATACGGACAATGCGGTAATCCTGGAAGCCATCAGCTATATCAGAAAGAACTTTACGAGGGACATTTCCCTTACGGACGTATCCGAGGCGGTGGGGGTATCTTCCGTGTATCTGTCGCGGCTTTTCAGTAAGGAACTGGGGACCAATTTCGTGGCTTTCGTAAAGGAATTCAGGCTGTCAACCGCCAAGAGGCTGCTTGCCGATCGCAACACCAAAGTTAAGGATGTGGCGGAAAAGACGGGCTTTGCCAACGATAAATACTTTATGAGAGTATTTAAAGAAGAAACGGGGATGACACCGAAAGAATATAGTGAGAAAATGAATCAGTAATCACATACAAATCTAAAAGGATTTTCTAAAGAAAGGGAAAAAGAATGAAGATCAGGACCATTGGGGATGAAAAGCTCGGAAAGATACTTTCCGAAGCCTCGGACATTATCGGAAGAGCCGAAAAGGGAAAGGGTGAATGCACGGTAGAAGCTGCCGGCAATCTTTCGGAAGGATACAGACTGGAGACTGAGGGAGAAAACAGCATTAAGATAAATTACGCAACACTTCCCGATCTTTGCAGAGCACTTCTTCGCGTCGCCGGCGCGACAGATGTTTCCGAACTTAAGGGAGTATCCGCCAAGAATTGCTTCACCGATTTCGGGATTATGGCAGACTGTTCAAGAAACGGTGTGCTGAGCGTGGCAGGCGCAAAGAAACTCATAAAATACTGCGCGTTCATGGGGTATACCTTTGTGGGGCTTTATACGGAGGACACCTTCGAGGTTGAGAACGAGCCTTACTTCGGATATATGCGCGGAAGATACACGGGCGCAGAAATAAAAGAACTGGTTTCCTACGGAGAGATCTTCGGAGTGGAGCTTCGTCCCTTCGTACAGACTCTTGCCCATTTAAACCAGATCGTAAGATACAAGGACTATTCGCCCATTATCGATACCAACGATATCCTTCTTATCGATGATGAGCGTACCTATGAGCTTATCGACAATATAATGGCGAGCCTTGCAAAGAACTTTAAAACACGTAAGGTAAATATCGGAATGGATGAGGCCGGAATGGTGGGTCTTGGAAAATACAGAAACCTTCACGGCGAGTGCGACAGGCACAAGCTCATGGAAAAGCATCTTAAGAGGGTGCTTGAGATCTGCGACAAATACGGATTTGAAGCGGAAATGTGGAGCGACATGTTCTTCAGACTCGCATCCGGCGGTGTATACCGTGTGGATGACGACATCGATCTTTCCAACGTAGAGATCCCCGAGAATGTGACTCTTTGCTACTGGGATTATTACGCTACGGAAAAAGTACGTTATTCCAACATGCTTAAACTCCACAAAAGGCTTACGGACAGGATTTCCTTTGCCGGGGGTGCCTGGAAGTGGTCGGGCTTTGCTCCCTTCAATAAGTTTTCCATTGATGCCGGCAAGCTTGCCATAGATTCCTGCAAAGAAAACGGCGTTACGCAGTGTACCGAGACCTGCTGGGGGGATGACGGCGCGGAGTGTTCTGCCTTTGCGGTGCTTCCCGTGCTTTATTCCGATGCGGCATATGCTTACGGTGAAGACATGAGAGAAGAGGATTTCCGTGTACTTACGGGAGTTTCCTTCGAAGAATATATGTTGACCGATAAAGTCAACCCTCACGTTGGAGAGGATTTCACCAGAAACAACATGAGCAAGTTCTTACTCTATAACGATCCTCTTATGGGTACCTTCGACAGCTTTGTTACGGAAGACCTCGGAAAGCATTTTAAGGAAGCGGGCGACAGGCTTTCAAAGATCGCCAAGAGTCCCGAATTCGGATACGTCTTTGACTCGCTTAGTCAACTTTGCTTTGTCCTGGAACTTAAGGCGGATTTAAGCATACGTATTAAAAAAGCTTACGATGCAAACGATAAAGCAAAACTTTCCGATATCGCAAAGAAAGAGATCCCCGAGATCCTTAAGAGATTAAACGGCTTCTACGAGGCCTATAAGCTTCAGTGGATGAAAGAAAACAAGGCCTTCGGTTTTGAGATCCAGGCCCTTCGTTTGGGAGGAGTTGAGAGAAGATTAAAGGATGCGGCGGAAGTTCTGTCCGAATATGCCGAAGGCAGGATCGAACGGATCGATGAACTTGAAGAAGCAAGGCTTCCTTTCGGATATGCGAGTGTTGCGGATCCTTTCAACACCATCTTTAACAGGTGGGGAAGAGCGGTTTCGCCTTCAAGGATTGATTTCTGATCCCGGTTTCATATACAGCCAACGCCAGCAAATTCACGGCGGCATACAAAAAATGCTTTGGGTTCACTCCGTCGGAGTGGAGAAAGATAAACAGGTAAACAAATATGCTAAGGGATGTGTTTATACACATCTCTTTTTTTGTGTCTGAATTTGAGGAAGCTTGTTTTGTTGACGCGTAACCGTGTGGTAACTATAATTAAGATATAAAAGGAGGTAGGCCTATGAAAACAAAAGATCTGGTTCTTGAAGAAGCACTTAAACAGTTTTCCGAAAAGGGTTATGCGGGTACCTCCATGAGTGATATCGCGAAACCGTTAGGAATATCCAAAGCCGCGCTTTATAAGCATTTTGAAAGCAAGCAGCAGATTTTCGATATCATCATAGAAGAGTCGGAGAAGCGATTTGAGGAGTCTCTTTCCGGACTCTTGACTCAATCTTTAAATGGGGAAGCGGAAAATGCATCGGGGGACCACCCGGACGTTTCCGAAATTGTTTCGGGAGAAGACCTTTGCGAGAGGGTGCTTTCCTTTGTGAAGTTTTCTTTGTCCGACCCCTATTCTGTCAGGGTGCGCCACATGCTCACCATGTCTCAGTTTCAGAGTAAGGAACTGGCCGGGATGTACTCAAAACGCTATGTTGAGACCATGCTTGATTATTACGGTGAGCTGTTTGAAGGTCTTATGGAAAAGGGTTTAATGAAAAGGGGAGACATCAGACACCTTGCTTTGATGTTCTATGCGCCCGTGATCATGTACACAGGCATCTGGGACAGAGAACCCGACAGAGGGACAGAGTGCGAAGAAGCAATCCGTAAGCACGTAATGATCTTCTACAGCCTCACAAAAGACAGAGAAGGAAAAAATGAAAGATAACAAAATCAGTAAAGGAATGGGGATTCCGAAGCGTTTCGCAGGGTTATTCCTGGTGATATGCCTGATCATCGCAGGCTGCGGGAAGGGCAACCCGCCTGCTTCGGGTACAAGCGAAGCTTCAGTCTCATATACGGATAAAACGGTAAATCCGGTTGAAGAAAAAGAACCCGCGTCGCCGGCAAGTAACATTGGTTCGGACACGGAGAAGGCCGGAACGGAAGAATCCGGTAAACAGCCGGATGAACAGCCCGACGGACAGAACGGGGATCAAGGAGAAACGGAGGAAGAAAACATGGCGGCAACGTTGCTTTATCAGGGGCACGGAAGTGTGCGGATCGTTACGGGTGAAGGCAAAGTGATCTTCATCGATCCCTTTATGGGTGACGGCTATGATCTTCCCGCGGATCTTATTCTCATGACCCACGGGCACTACGATCACACACAGGAGCAGCTGATCGCTTCGAGGAATGAAGGTTGCACTGTCATAAAGTGGTCGGACGCTCTTAAGGACGGTGAATATCAAAACTATGATCTCGGCTTCGTAAAGGTTGAAACTGTGGAAGCAGGATATAACAAAAACCACAATGCATCCGAGTGTGTAGGCTTTATCCTTACTTTTTCAAACGGTGTTTCGGTATATTTATCCGGCGACACCTCCACCACACCCTCCATGGAAGGGTTTGCGGAAAGAAAGCTTGATTATGCCTTTCTTTGCTGCGACGGGGTCTATAACATGGATGTGACCGAAGCATCCGCTTGCGCGAAGCTGATCGGCGCCAAGCATACGATTCCCTATCACATGGAGCCTGTGAAGGACAAAAGCGGTTTTGATATGAGCGTTGCGGAAGCCTTCGACGCACCCGGAAAGCTGATCCTTAAGCCCGGCGAAGAACTGGTGCTGGAGTAGGCTGCCCGGCAAATTGAATTAAAAAGAAGGTGCAATGCATGCCCATACTTATTGAATTGTTCCTGACCTTTGCCAAGATAGGTCTGTTTACCTTTGGCGGAGGGTACGCGATGCTCTCGATCATCGAGAACATCTGCGTGGAACAAAGAACTGGATCACACATGACGAAATGATGAATATCACGGTTATCGCCGAATCGACTCCAGGGCCGGTGGCGATCAACTGTGCCACATATGTAGGTTACAAGCGGGGGAAAATTCCGGGGGCAATTCTTGCCACACTGGGAGTGGCGCTGCCTTCTTTTATTATTATCTTTGCAATTTCCATGTTTCTTGAGGGGTTTCTCGAAATCACCTGGGTCGCCCACGCGTTCAAAGGAATCAAGATAGCGGTCGGCATACTGATTCTTGATGCGGCAATCAAGATGATAAAGAAAATGGAAAAGAAACCGCTGCAGATAGGAATCCTTCTGGCTTCTTTTGCGGTGATAATGCTCATCAATATTCTGAAGTTCCATTTATCGTCCATAGTGGTGATGCTTACGGCGGCGCTTGTCAGCGTGGCCTTCTTTCTGGCGGATAAAGGTCGCAGAAAGGAGGGCCGCACATGATTTATCTGGATCTTTTGATAGGATTTCTGGAAGTCGGGCTGTTTTCTTTCGGAGGCGCATATGCCGCGATCCCGCTTATAAGAGACGTGGTGCTGGCCCACGGATGGCTGGATGATGAGATGCTTTCTTACATGATCGCTGTCAGCGAGAGTACACCGGGACCCATTATGGTGAATCTTGCCACTTACGTAGGCAGCAACAAAGGAGGGTTCTTGGGCGCCCTCATCGCCACCACGGCGGTGGTGCTTCCTGCTTTCTTTATAATCCTGTTTATCATGGTGTTGGCAAAAAGCATTCTTAAGAATCCTTACATGCAGGCCGTTCTGGGGGGACTTAAGCCCTGTGTGATCGGTGTTATACTGGCAACGGGCGTATACATGATCTTCGGAAATGCTTACGTAATTACCGAAAGCCGTGCGGATATTACCGCAATTATCATAACTTTAGGCCTGGCAGCAGTATATTTCGGGTCGAAAAAGATCCTCAAAAAAGGCCTGTCGCCCATCGGACTCATATGCATTGCAGCTATTGTCGGTGTGGCGGTTTACGGGGTATGATTTTTCCCTGTTGTTACATGATGGGATTCCGTATTGCAAAGGAAGTATGGAATGCAAGAAAGGAAAGAAACCGAATGGATATCGTTTATAAAAAACTGTCGGAGAAAGAATTAAGCATAATCACAAAAATGAGAATAGACCAACTGACGGAAGAATACACATCATCCGGCAAAACTGCTCCGAAAGATGTAAATCTTGAAACTGCACTTATGGATTTCTATAAAAGGAATTTAGCTGCCGGTACATATGTTTCCTGGCTGGCATTTGATGGTGACAAGATAGTCGGAACAAGCGGTATGTCCTTCGCGGAAAAGCCGCCGTATTTCACATGCCCTTCAGGGAAAATAGGTATCTTGTCCAGTATGTATACGGATCCGAATTACAGGAGGCTGGGAATCGCTACAGAGTTACTGGACAGAGTAGTAAAAGAGGCAAAAGAATATGGCTGCGGAACGATCTACATTACAGCATCGGATATGGGTGTAAAGTTATATGAATCATATGGGTTTAAGCATAACGGAAATTTTATGCAGTACAATTTTTGATCAGAAGTGAATTATTCCGGAATGGATTACAGTTTTATAGACGATATAATGTTCTAAGGAGACTACGGAAAAATTGAGCAAAACAGACAAACTGATTACGCCTTTTGGCGAGATTAAAGTATTGATAGATGGTGCCTCTTTTCCCTATCATGCCGACAAAGGAAAGAGTACGAAAGAGTTTTGTCCGGATCTTTTGGGGAGATATCAGATCACGATCAAATATGTTCCGGATGGAAAAG
>JAEEGK010003743.1_pt1 | contig 37654 bp, 31 predicted proteins | sample 8958771 | NCBI WGS metagenome assembly JAEEGK01 (sample SAMN16246547, study PRJNA631951) | gut metagenome | biome: gut microbiome; feature: rumen; material: SC-attached | host: Bos | place: Iran: Karaj | collected 2018-10
AATACCATTTTCCTTAATAATGCCTAGACCTAAACCATCCAAAACATTGAATTGTTTTAATTCAATGTTGTTTCCCATGAATATGGTTCCATCAGTCAGGACACCATCTACATCGGAGAGTAGAATTTTGACATTTCTAAACTTTTGCTGTAATTCTGGTGTTAATGATTTATATAAAGCTGCACTCATGAAATTATCTAATTGATTCCCAGATTTTTAAGACGGTTTCAAGTGTTTTTCTCATTTGATCAAGGGGAATCATATTCGGCCCATCACTAAGAGCCTGATCGGGGTGTGGATGAGTTTCTATGAAAAGTCCATTGGCACCTATAGCAACGGCAGCACGGGCCAGAAGAGGAGCGAATTCTCGCTGGCCACCACTGCATTCACCTTGACCTCCAGGTAATTGTACAGAATGGGTTGCATCAAAAATTACCGGATAACCAAATTTCTTCATTATTGGAATGGAACGCATATCCACAACTAGATTATTATATCCAAACGTCGTTCCTCGTTCAGTAAGTAGAAGATGATTGTTGCCTGTTTCAACAGCTTTTTCCGCAACACGTTTCATTTCTTTTGGAGAGAGGAATTGACCTTTCTTTAAATTAACAATTTTCCCGGTTTGTGCTGCTGCTTGTACAAGATCTGTTTGACGACAGAGAAAAGCTGGGATTTGCAAGATATCAAGAACATCAGAAAGTTCCGATGCTTGTTCTGGGATATGAATGTCACTAATAAGAGGTATCTGATAATCTTCTCCAATCCGTTTCAGAATGGTCAATCCCGTATTTATTCCTGGTCCTCTAAATGAATTAGCACTAGTGCGATTTGCCTTATCAAAACTAGCTTTGAAGACATAGAGTATATGGAGTTCGTCACACAATTCTTTTAGGGTAGAAGCAATGCGATGACAAAGCTGCTCTGATTCAATCACGCAGGGACCAGCCAGTAGGATTAATTTTTTCCCACTGATGATGTCATTCCAAAGGTTCACCTTGCGGTCACTCATACCGCCTGTTATTTTATATCTCTTTGAGGTGAAAGGAAAGAGGAGAGTACAGTAGAAAGAGAAATTTTATTTTCTTGGAGAGCGATGGAGATTATTTTGAAATAAAAGTCCCCAAACACGGTGAATAGCTTCAAATACAATGCTTAATGACATTTTTGAAGTTCCATTTTGCCGATCTGTAAAGGTGATAGGATGTTCAAGGATTTTCATCCCTTGTCGCCAAAGCTTATGTGTTAGCTCAATTTGAAAACTATAGCCGTTTGACTGGATTTTATCTAATTCAATTGATGCCAGAGCTTTATTGCGAAAGCACTTAAAACCACCGGTAGGATCACTAAAAGGCATACCTGTAATGATTTGTACATATCGTGCAGCACCGACACTAAGGATAAGGCGATTTAATGGCCAATTTATGACTCGAATGCCGCCTTTATAGCGCGTACCTAAAACAAGATCACAATCGTGTGCAATTTTAATTAAGTTAGGAAGTTCATTGGGATCATGAGAAAAATCAGCATCCATTTCGCAAATATATTCATATCCTCGTTCCAAGGCCCATTTAAATCCTTCACAGTATGCTCGTCCCAGTCCATCTTTGGCAGAGCGATGCATAACGTGCATAAAAGAATTTTTTTGAGCTAGTTGCTCTGCTATCTCTCCTGTTCCATCTGGGGAGCTGTCATCTACAATAAGGAGATCTATTGGTGGTGTGAGTTTAGATATAACTTCGACCAACTTAGAGAGGTTCTCTTTTTCATTGTAAGTTGGAACGACAACCAACGCTTGGTTCATAAAGTTAGTTATACTTATTCTTTAATATTCGGATTCATCCTCAGCTTTTACACTGCTGACCCAGGAAACGTAATCTAAACTCCTAAGATCACTTAGTAACTCATCCGTTTTATTAGGATCTCTTAGGAGAAGACGATAGGAAAGATCAATGCCTTGAACACCATCCACAGAACGTTGATTTGCGACAGTTGTTTTTGAACTATATTTATTGATAAGCTGCAGTAAGGGAGTCATTTTATCCGCTGTACTATCCCAATGCAGATTCAGAACCAGATCATAGCGATTTCGTGTCCCAAAGGAAGTTATATAGACATAAATCAAGATTGTCAGCGTTGCTAGTGTTCCAATTATTGCTGTACTGTATTTTTGAGTACCGCTTGCCATTCCAATGAATAATACACTCAAAATATAGACAGTGTCCAAAGTGTCACGTAATACATTCCGGAATCGGACGATAGCAAATACAGCCATCATGCCGAATGCGGTAATCAAATTATTATTGAGAACGCACATAACTAAACTTGTTAACACAGGAATGATAAGAAGTGCACAAACAAAGGTACGGGAATAAGACATTCCAGAATGGGTTTTTATATAGCATAGCGCCATTGCATGACCGCATACAAAGGCAAGCAAAATAGAAAGAATCAGCGAGGGGATATTTGTTGGGGAGGGAGCAACATCTCCAAAAAAAAGTAAATCCATAATCTTTATCTGTTTTTGTTTTTTAATTGGCTGAGCTCTAGGGGGGAAATTCCCATGGGGCCAAAATCCCATCCAGGGATCATTGGGAGAACTTTGTTGTCATTTCGAGCAGAGTTGCCCCACATTTTTTCTTCACCTAAGGCAATAACCCCTTCACAGTATTTTGCTGCGCCTGTTTGAGTAAGATTGAAGGTTTCCACAATATCCCGGAACCAATGAGGATAACGCCCTGTAAATTTTAATTCCAAGATGACATGTTTTGCTAATTCTGTGCGTGTGGCTTTTGAGACATCTTCTCTAAGATTTGGGACGATTTCCCGTTCTGCGCTGACAGCACGATCAAAAGTGAGACGGATTGAATTGTTTTCCGGAGTAACCCATGCTTCGCGTAAATAGGAGATATGTACTTTAGGCTGAGCATGTACAGATTGCATTAAGTATATGAAATTTTGGGCGGCTTGTAAACTTTTTGAATCATTTTTAACTAAAAAGTCTGGACGGATGATTCCACTCAGAACATCTTGAACATGTTCCCGTTTGACGCCAGCTCTTTGTTTCATTATACAGTTATTCATCCTGCGTTTAATTTCAAAGAAAACGGGACTCTTTTCGTTATAAAAGCGTAAGCGTAATTTGTAACGGTTTTTAACACCGTTTATAGTTCCCCAGTATAAGCGAAGGTCATCCGAGTCCAGATAAAGGCTGTGAATGGTGTATGAGTTATTGGGTTTACCTACGGCATATTCATCCAATTCCAAGTAACTGCTGACAAATGCTCTGATGCCCAATGCAACCTCCTCACTAAGAAGGTACTTAAGCTCAAAACGTTGTTGTTGCATTTTATCGTCAGCCATATTATCTCTCCACTTCCATTCTCACTCCCTAAGCAGAATGAACAAGTAATGTATCATGTTCATTATAAGGATGCAAGATATAATATCATTTTCTTTTATTTTATTACAGGATATGCACCTTATCCCGTATTCAGTGCATGGTTATTTCAGCAAAATTTATGCCATGATGAAATAGGCCGTTTTTGATATATTCTTTTCATTTTTTAATAGAGCTAATGTCTTGATTTGGATGAAATCTACCATTAAAATACTTCCATGTTTTTAGGACATAAACTTTCCTATTTCTGCTCGATTTTGTTAGGTTCGATGATGCTTGTCCATGGTTCTGATCGAATTTTAACAGTTAAAGAATATCGTGATAAAATGTCAGCAGGCTGGATTGGTCAGATGGTAGGAGTTTCTCATGGGGCTCCAACCGAATTTCGATGGGGAGATAAAATCATTCCGGAAGATAAAGTACCACAGTGGACTCCTCAGATGATCAATGACTCTTTTGCTCAGGATGATTTGTATGTTGAAATGACATTTTTAAGAACTTTGGAGCAATATGGAGTAGATTGTTCGATTCGTCAGGCTGGAATTGATTTTGCCAATAGTGGTTATCCATTATGGTGTGCAAATAATGCAGGAAGAAAGAATTTAAGAAAAGGAATTGCTCCTCCGGATTCTAGTCATCCTCAGTTTAATAAATGTCCAAATGATATTGATTATCAAATTGAAGCGGATTATTCAGGGCTTATTGCTCCGGGAATTCCTCAGGCAGCAGTTGACCTTGGTGAAAAGTTTGGACGTCTTATGAATTATGGTGACGGCATGTATGCAGGTCAATTCATAGGTGCTTTGTATGCAGAAGCTTTTTTTGAATCAGATCCCGTTAGATTAACGCAAAAAGCATTGGAAGCCATACCAAGCGGGTGTCAGTACGCCGAAATGGTGCGAGATATGCTGGAATGGTACAGCGGGGATCCAATAAACTGGCAGGCATGCTGGGAAAAATGTCAAAAGAAATATAGAGAAGATCCCGAATATCAAAAAGATTCAAATGGAGGGATTGATTGTAAGATCAATGGTGCTTATGTACTTTTAGGTTTGCTTTATGGACATCGTGATTTAAATGCTACGATAGTGATTTCAATGCGGGCTGGTCAAGATTCGGATTGCAATCCTTCATCATCTGGCGGAATTCTATTTACCACGTTTGGCTATAATAAATTGCCGGACAGATATTTAAAAGATTTACAATGGGAAACAAAATTCAGTCATACAGATTATAACTTTAAACAACTATTGGATGTTTGCCAAAAACTTGCCACAGATGTTGTCGTCAAATATGGGGGTAAAGTTATTAAAAATGATCAAGGCGAAATGTGTTTTATTGTTCCGGATCATCCTGTAAAACCTAGCAAATTGGTGTCCAGTTGGAATCCTGAACCTATAGAGAATAGCCGTTTTACAGATAAAGAAATGTCACAAATGATATGGAATAAGCGACCTTCACATTTGCAAGGTGATGTGGATAAGCTTTTCCCGGGATGGAAAATAATAAACTGTGGAGATGATATGAATCCCGGTGTTCGTTCTGATTGGCAAGGTCAAAAAGATGTGTTATGTGTTCATCCTTTGGATAGAGAAATTGGATGTTCCCTTATAAGAACCTGTTTTATACCTAATGACAAACCATACCAGATGCACTTGATAGTTGGTAATGATCCACAAGGGGATTTCGACTTGGTTATCAAGGTAAACGATAAAGAGTTTTTAAGAAAAACGATCAGTAATTCAACAACTGAAAATCATTGGATGGACGTGAAAGTAGATCTATCACAATTTGCAGGGACTGATATTAAACTGGAGTTGATCAATCAACCAACTGGCTGGGAATGGGAAGCAGCCTATTGGAAAACAATTTCGTTTGAATAAATTACTCTTATTAAATCAATATGGACAAAGTTATATTCAATTCATATCTCTTTGAAGGACATACAATTAATTTAGGAAATGGGAAATTACTAGTAATCAAGGCAAAGCATGGGGCGTTAGTATGTGGTTACATCAATATGGAAACTGCCGAAAAACTGGGCGATGCTGTTGCAATGGTTACTGGGGTTAATTCCTATGATGATATGCTCAATGCAAAAGTTAAAAGGGTATCTTCGGCAGCAGCTCAGTTAGGAGTTTGTGATGGGATGATTGGTAGTGATGCCCTTGCTCACTTAGAATAAAAGTTATCAAGATAGGTTAAATGGGATACAGAAAGTCTTTATCACTAAGTGATGCTTTTTTGTTTTTTAAGGCATTTCTGAAGGATCCATGCCATGTAGGGGCAGTCTATCCAAGTTCTTCATTTTTGGCAGATGCAATGACAAGTTTTGGGGAATTCAAAAAATGCAGCGCTATAGTGGAACTTGGTTGTGGCACAGGTGCTATTACAGAGGTGATTTTAAAAAAGATGCCGACAACCGCACGATATCTCGGCGTTGAATTGAATGGGGAGTGTGTTTCTCGTCTCAGGACTCGCTTTCCTAATAATTGTTTTTTTCATACTTCTGCAGAACATTTGAAAAAATATTTAGATATTCAACAAATAAATCAGGTTGATGCTGTTATTAGTGGGCTGCCGTGGGCGACCCTGCCAGTAGGTATGCAAGATACCATTTTTAAACAAATTATAACCAGCTTAGCTCCAAAAGGAACTTTTGTTACATTTGCATATACACATGCGAAAATAATGCCTCGGGCAATCAAGTTTAAAAAAAAGCTACAACAATCTTTTAATAAAGTTATTATATCAAATACTGTATGGCGAAATTTTCCGCCGGCTTTTTTTTATGTTTGTACTGAGCCGATTAAAAATTAATATATGACAGGAATTATTTATGAGTTTAACGTGGCAAGATTCGGATCAAATTGCATGGCAATTGGCCGACAATAATCCAAATGTAGATCCTTTATCTCTAAGTTTTACACGATTGAGAGAAATGGTACTGGCATTATCGGATTTTAACGGAAAAGCAGAAGATTCCAATGAAGCTCTTCTGGAGGCTATTCAAATGGCATGGTATGAAGAAGTGCGTTGATCAATTGATTTAAAATGATGAATAATATGAATAAATATCAGAAATTATGTAAAAAAATGGGAATAATTGTATTGATGATTCTTTTGATTTCTTTTGTGCTTACAGCTAGCGCAAGAGATACTTTTACTAATCCCATTATACCTCCTTCATCTGCTGATCCTTTTGTCGTACAGTATTCTGGGCATTATTATCATATCCACAGAATCGGCTCTCAAAATGCTCCGGGAATTGCTATACGAAAAACAACAGATTTAACGGAGCTGGATAAAGCAAAGCCAGTGTGGGTATGGGCTGCACCTGAAGAAGGCCCTTATAGCAGGGAGATTTGGGCACCGGAATTACATTTCTATAAAGGAAAATGGTATATCTATGTGGCCGCAGATGATGGTAAAAATGAAAATCATAGGATGTGGGCTATTGAGTCGGAAGGATCAGATCCTATGGGGCCATATAATCAAACGCCCTATCTTTTGGAAACCGGTGGGTGGGCTATAGATGGAACTTTTTTTACCGATTCTGAGGACAATCCATATTTCGTATGGTCAGGTTGGCCGGGGAAAGTGGATGGAACTCAATATCTCTATATTGCACCAATGGATAGTCCAACCAAAATTAGTAAAGAAAGGACACGGCTAAGTATCCCAACTGAAGATTGGGAAAAACATGAGATGCCCCTATTGGAGGGACCAGAGATACTACGACATGAGGATAAATTATTTATCATTTATTCAGCAAGTGGCAGCTGGTCCAAGTATTATTGCTTGGGAATGCTGGAATATACAGGTGGTTCATTATGTGATCCCGCTAGCTGGAAAAAACATACAAAGGCTCCTGTTTTTGAAGGTAAAGATAAAGTTTTTGGTGTGGGACATTGCTCTTTTGTAACATCTCCAGACCAAACGGAAAATTGGATCGTATATCATACTAAATCAAAAGAAGAGAATGGTTGGGCTGATCGTTGTGTTCATGCAATGCAATTCACATACGATGAACAGGGGATTCCTGTTTTTGGAACTCCAGTCCAACCTGGAACAGAGTTAGAGAAACCTTCTGGGGTTTATACAAAAAAGATCTCTGTTAGGGATAATTACAGTGATACTTGGGTGGCGACAGATAATTTAGGTCGTTCGCTTCCAGATGAACAGACTGTAGGGAAGCCAAAAGAAAATCGTTCAATTGGAATGTTTTATTTTTTGTGGATGGGGGCTCATGGCAGAAAAGGTCCATTTGATGTAACAAAAATTTTAGCGGAATATCCGGAGGCAATAAATGATGAGAAACATCCTGCTTGGGGACCAATGTACGCACCTCATCACTGGGGGGAATCCTGGTTTGGCTATTACATTTCAAGTGATGAGGCTGTGTTGGAAAAACATGCCAGAATGTTGGCGGATATGGATGTTGATGTAATCATTTTTGATGTGAGTAATCAATATACATACTATGATCACTATATGGCTCTTTGCCGTGCTTTTACGAGAGTGCGTGAGAATGGAGGCAAAACTCCGCAAATAGCATTTTTATGTCCATTTGGTATTCCGGCAAATACAGTAAAGAAACTTTGGGAGGAGTTTTACAGTAAAGGTTTGTATTCAGATTTGTGGTATCAGTGGAAAGGGAAGCCTTTAATAATGGCCGATATCAATCTTTGTTCTTTCGGAGAGGTTTGGGGGAAACGAGATGGGGCATTGGAATTAAAACAAGGAGAAACTATGGGAGAAAGTTTCCATGTTGAAAAGCCTATTATTCAAGTTGCTGCCAGCATTCCAACCTGGAACACCACAAATTCTGCGGTAACGCTGACACTGCGAAAACTGGATCCAGAAGGTGAAGTTATTACCAAGCAGCGTTTTGATTCTGTGGCTGATAATGGCTGGCTCAGATTGAGTTTAGAACAACCGTTGTCAAAAGGGGATTATTATTTGGAAATTTCGGATCCGAAAGGAAAGATCGGCTGGTGGGCAGAGACCGGGAATAATGTACCTGGCGGGAAGGCTTGGAGAAATGGGAAAGAAACGTCTGGAACATATAGCATCCAAGTTGTCTATGAGGACGATCCATTTGCAATGGTATCGAACTTTTTTACCTTTCGTAAACCACAACCAGAATATTTTCCGGGACCATCCGGTCCGAATCAATGGGGATGGTTGGAAGTTTATCCTCAACATATCTTCTATGATGCACAAGGTGAACCCGAACAGATGACGGTTGGAGTAGCCCAGAATGCTGTGGATGGGAAATTAAGTGTTTTAAGCAATCCAAGATCCCATGGGCGTAGTTTTCATAATGGTGCTCAGCCTGGACCGGAAGGGCAAGATACCACAGGCAGGAATTTTCAAGAACAGTGGAATCGTGTTTTTGAAGTGAATCCACCCTTTGTTTTTATAACGGGTTGGAATGAATGGATCATGGGGCGCTTTGATAAAAATGCTCCTTTTTATGGATCTGGTCCTGTTACCTTTGTTGATCAATTCAATGCTGAATACAGCCGTGACATTGAACCTGGTCTTTGTCCTCATTCTGATAATTATTATTATCAGGCAATTTCTAATATCCGACGCTATAAAGGAGTCAGAGAGTTAGAAAAAGTTGTTTCTTCAGAAATTGTTTTGGATGGTTCCTTTGAAGATTGGAGAGAAGTCTCTCCTGAATTCATAGATGATATTGGTGATCCTGTTCATCGAAATCATGAGGGCTGGCAAGAAGGAGTTGTGTATAAGAACATGACAGGGCGTAATGACATTATCTGCGCCAAGATGAGTTTATCAGGAAATAATTTAGCTACTTATGTGCACACATTTGAACCTATGAGAAGGCCTAAGCAAAATCACTGGATGTTGTTATTTTTGGATGTTGATGGTAATCATCAAAATGGTTGGCTTGGATATGACTTTATTCTTCGCACGGATTCTTCAGATCCTTTGACGACTGCCGTTATTCAAAAGCATACAGGTGAAATGGGGGAATATCATTGGGAAACAGTGGGAAAAGCCAATCGTGTTATCAATGGAACACAAATGGAAACTTTGATTCCTCTGGATATTCTTGGATTAAAGAAAGATTCTGTTGTTTCTATTGATTTTAAATGGGCTGATAACATACAAGAAACAGGAGAAACGAGAGATTTGACGATAAATGGAGATTGCGCTCCAAATGATCGTTATAATTATCGTGCGATTTTCTCTAAAAACCCTTGACATCTTTGGAATAAAATAAAATAATCAGTTGTCTTTAGTCTATAAACAATAAATAGATATAAAACTATGGCAATTAAAAAGAAACGTGCCGGCAAGGCAAAAACGACAAAGGGTTATTTTTCAAAGTACCCTAAAATTTCATACGAAGGACCAAAATCAAAGAATCCTTGGGCTTTTAAATGGTACAATCCTGAAGAAGTAATCGAAGGAAAAACAATGGCGGAACATCTTCGTTTTTCCGTTGTTTATTGGCATACATTCCGTGCTACTGGTGCGGATCAGTTCGGTATGGGAACAATGCTTCGCCCTTGGGATGATGGTTCCGACAGTATTGCGAATGCGCAGAAGCGTATGAGAGTTGCCTTTGAATTCATGGAGAAATTAGGAAATCCCTTCTGGGCATTCCATGACAGAGACATTGCTCCGGAGGGCAAGACGCTGAAAGAGACCAACAAGAATCTCGACGCAGTCCTGAAAGTTGCTAAAGAAGAAATGGATCGTACTGGTATCCAACTCCTGTGGACGACCTGTAATTTGTTTGGAAATCCTCGTTTTATGCATGGTGCAGCAACATCTTGTAATGCTGATGTTTTTGCTTATGCTGCAGCTCAGGTCAAAAAAGGATTGGAAACCGCTCTGAAATTAAAAGCTGGCGGATTCACATTCTGGGGTGGTCGTGAAGGCTATACAACTCTTTTAAATACAGATATGAAGCGTGAGCTGGAGCACCTTGGTAAATTCTTCAAAATGGCTGTAGCATATAAAAAGGAAATAGGCTTTGATGGTCAATTCTATATTGAACCCAAACCGAAAGAACCCACCAAGCATCAATATGATTCAGACGCGGCAGCTTGCTTGAATTTCCTTCGCCAGTTTGGCTTGCTGAAAGATTTCAAATTAAATTTGGAAACGAATCATGCTATTTTAGCTGGTCATACAATGCATCATGAAATGGAAACAGCCGCAGCAGCGGGTGCATTAGGTTCATTAGATGCTAATACAGGTGACCCGATGCTGGGATGGGATACAGATCAATTCCCGACCAGCCTGTATGAGACAGCCAACATCATGTACACATTGCTCAAGTATGGTGGATTCACAACGGGTGGTGTGAACTTTGATGCTCATGTGCGCCGTGAAAGCTTCACTCCTGAGGATCTATTCTTTGCTCATATCGGAGGTATGGATGTATTTGCTCGCGGTCTGAAAGTAGCGGCTGCTATGCGCGCTGATAAGGCGTTGAGTGAATTTATCAAGAAACGTTATGCTTCTTGGGATTCTGGTATTGGCGCAGAGATTGAGAAAGGCAAAGTTGGTTTTAAAGAACTGGAAGCCTATATGCTCAAGAAAGGTAATCCCGCGGCGAATGAAAGCGGCCGTCAGGAATATCTTGAGAATATCATTAATGATTATATTATGTAATTGATTTAATCTCTCGTGAGAGACATGGGGCGAGGTGACTCGCCCTTTTTCATTATGAAGATTTCTAAAGATAATGAGGAAAATTCAATGAATTGTGAGAAACATCCACATGAAGTTCCTTTATGTTCATGTTCTATGAAAAAAGGGAAACATCCTGTTCACGTCCCGAATTTTATAGAAGTTACCGAAAAATTGAGGAGTAAATCTCTTAAAATAACGCAGCAGAGACAGTCTGTTTTAAATGTTTTACAAGATAAGCATATCCCTTTGTCAATTAAAGAAATACATTCAAAGATGGATGTCGAGAGTGATTTAGCTACTGTATATAGAACTATGCATATTTTAGAAGAAGCAGGTTTAGTTCGGCGTTGTGATTTTGAAGACGGGGTAGCGCGATTTGAGCTGGCATGTTCATGTGGAAATCTACACCATCAGCATTTGGTTTGCAAGCAATGTGGAATAGTAATAGACATCACCACTGAGTTACTTGAACAAATTTCTAAAAACTTAGAAATACAAACCGGATATACAAATATAATTTCCAAGTTGGAATTTTTTGGAATTTGTCCTCAATGCCAGCGAAGGTGAAATAAATTTGATCGATGTATCCACTGGAAGATCAGAAAAAAAAAGGATGGGATCCTAATTTGCCTGTTACAGAGCAGACTGTTGGTGTTTTGGGCAAGGTAACCTTCGAGAAGGCTTGTCTTTTGGCAAAACTAGGGATCACAACCATAGGTGATCTTTTTTTTAACATCCCTATACGCTATGAAGATCGAAGAAATGTAAAAACGATTGCTTCTATAAAAAAGGGTGAAGAGGCATTGATATTGGGTACGGTTAAAGCCTGTGAAATGAAAAAAATACGGCAGGGTAAAAAGTTTTTCACGCGTGTTATATTTTATGATGAGACCGGGGATTTGTTTGCATATTGGTGGAATCAAAGCTGGCCTATGGATGTTTTTCGAGAAGGACAATTGGTGATTTTATATGGAAAAGTGCGAAAGATATATCCACCAGAATTGGCAAATCCTGAATATGAGATTCTGTATGGTGATGGAATTGTAAGATTTTGTTTTGGAAAAATTATTCCGGTTTATTCTCTTACAGAAGGAATATCACAATATTGGATTAGAAGTTTGATAGCACGAGCTTTAAAACAATACCTAGATCAATTACCCATTGGAAGACAATATGATGAATTAGAATTGCCTTCGCACAGAGAGGCTGTTCGAATGCTTCATTATCCCTCTGCACCTGGAGAAGAGGAACTAGGACGCAAACGGTTGGCGATGGATGAATTACAAGAGTTGCAACTGGAAATGCAAAAGAGGAGAAATAATCTTTTAAAGAAGATTCATGGAATTAAATGTCTTGGAAATAATCAGTTGGTACGTCCCTTCTTGAAAAATTTGGGGTTTAAACTTACATCTTCTCAAACGGATGTCTTAAAAGAGATTAGAGTGGATCTGAGTTCTGGTACTCCTATGCGTCGCCTTTTACAAGGTGATGTTGGTGCTGGGAAAACAGTCGTTGCCGCTTGTACGGCATTGATGGTGATTGAAGGTGGATATAATGTTGTTTTGATGGCTCCAACAGAGATACTGGCCATTCAACATGTCAATAACTTCCGCAGATGGTTTGAACCTTTAGGTATTACTGTGCGTATTTGGACGGGACGAGCAAAGGAAAAAGACGATGATTATAAACTTTTAAAGAATGATTCAAATCCTTGTGTTGTGATAGGCACACACGCGCTGATAGAAGATTCTTTCAGGATAGATAATCTTGGATTGGTTGTCATAGATGAACAACATAAATTTGGAGTGGAACAGCGTGATCGTCTTCTAAAAAAGGGTGGTAATGCTCATTTATTAGTCATGACAGCTACCCCTATTCCGCGAACTTTAGCTTTAACTTTATATGGTGAATTGGATATATCTGTTATGAAAACTTTGCCATTGGGTCGTGGAAAAATTCGTACTTTTATCCGAGAACGAGAGAGATTGGATGCTGTTTTGGATTTTGTGAAAAAACAATTATCTCAAGGTCGGCAGGCTTATGTGATTTGTCCCCTTATTGATGAAAGCTCAAATCCCGATCTGAAAGCGGTTGAGTCAGAGTTTTCACATATTTCTGAGGTTATATTTCCTTACAAAGCAGGTCTTCTTCACGGAAGAATGAAAGGAAACGAGAAGGAATATGTTATGAATCAGTTTTCACATAATCTTATACATTTGCTCCTCACCACCAGTGTGGTTGAAGTTGGTGTGGATGTGCCAAATGCGACAGTGATGTTGATCGAAAATGCCGAACGATTTGGTCTAGCGCAAATTCATCAGTTGAGGGGGCGCATTGGGAGAGGTAAGGAGGATTCATATTGTATTTTGATAGTGGAGGCAAAAGATGTGGATTCTATGGAGCGTTTGAGGATATTAGAAACAACACAGAATGGTTTTCAAATAGCTGAGGAAGATCTTAAATTGCGAGGACCTGGTGATTTTTTAGGTGATCGCCAGCATGGTCTGCCTTCATTTCGTTTTGCAGATTTATTAAATGATTATGCATTAGCACAATATGCAAAAAAAATTGCGATTAACATCGTTCGCCAAGGCATTAATGAATGATATGGGAAGCATTTTCTAAAGAACAGGTTAAATTTTTGTAGAAGAGATAACTATATTGGATTTATATCTACTCAATGGTAATATATTTGAATAATTATTTAATACTTTTCGTCTAAAAAGCTGAACGGAATGATGCTCCGTTCAATGTTGGTAGTATTGTTCTACCAACATACAACATCAACATGATATGAAGAAAAAATTCAAAGTAAACAAAATGCTTGTCTGTGCTCTATTTCTGAGCGCAGTAACTTGGATGGCGGTGGCTTCATCAGAGATGGATCCAAAGCCTAAAAAGGTAGAATCATCACCCAATAAGGTGATTGACAATCAGACATCATCCAATGTAATTATTGTAGATGTGGATGAAAATGGAAATGAAACTTACTATGCTGGTCGTACAACGGTTGCAAAGGAAGCAATAGAAAATGATGGTGTTATGGCTGAAAAGGCAATAGCAGAGATAGTAACAGATAAAAACTTGATAACTAAGCCAGAAACCAAGAGCAATGATGAGATGGATCAGGCCAACTCCATTCCTCAATGGTTTTACTTTGGTATTGGGTTTAATTTTGCTCCCTGCTGGTATGGATATACTTATACCTACTGTCCTCCGGCACCATATTATTATTGCCGTCCAGTACCTTATTATCGGCCTGTGTGGCATCGTTACCCTTACCATCGGCATCACTATAGATTCTATTGGTGCTAGATAATTTCTAGTTGTCATTGAATTGTAGCATTTTGTATCATGTCGAGGAGGTTAGCTCATGAGGTGTGCAAACTTTGGGACGAACCTCCTCTTTCTATTGGAAACAGAAAAAATTGAAAGTTGAAAATGAAAAAGATTTTATTTCTATTAGCAATAGGTTGGAGTATTTGGGGAACTCAAGGGATCAGTTTACCTGAATATCACAAAGATATGATTAAGAGCTATGGCATAGCTGATTATATTGAGTTAGAACGTGTAAAACAAAATCTGCCTCATCTAAAAATTGCGATATTAGAACGAGGTTTTGCTGGTGCTGAGGAAGGAGGAAATCTGCCGGAAGGGACGATTATTGTGAATCAATATGATGAGGAGATGATAGAAAAGTATGATTTGAATCCAGGGTATGATGCTCCTCCAGTTGAGGAAGCACATGGTCGTAGGGTTGCCCAGTTGGTTTGGGCAATGACAGGCATGAAGCAGGATATAACACCTCAGTTTTATTTGTTAAATGCTAATGGTTATACGAATTTTAGGAGGGCTGTTCGTTATGCTATCCAAGAAAAAATAGATATCATTGTGTATGCGCAAAATTGGGAATACGGTGGTAATTTTGATGGAAAAGGTTTTGTAAATGAAACAGTGAATGAAGCGCTTGAAGCGGGAATTACATGGATCAATGCCGCAGGTAATTATGGCGGTGCAGTTTATAATGGAAAAATTGATTCAAATAAAGAGGGAAATGTTATTTTTGATAAGGCAAAACATACACAAAATAAAGATAAACTCTTTTTCACAATGAAATCGGATGATAAAGATGTTCGGGTGCTTTGTGTTTGGAATGACTTTTCTGATGATCGTAATTATCAAGCTGTAAAAGACTTGGACTTATATGTCTATGAATGGACAGGGAATGAACTGGGAGAGTTGGTTGGACAATCCAGATATGCACAAGTTGAAATATCGGCAACGCAAAATGCCGAGTTGGCAGATCGCCAGTTAAGTCAGTTAGCAAGAGAGGAAGTATCCTTGACTGGATTACGGAAAGACCGGCAATATGCAATCATGATCAGAAATGTGAGTGAAAATTTTGCAGTAAAAGATCGTTTGCGTGTTATTGTTCACGCTAATAATGGAGTATTAACATTTGATGATCATACTGATGGTAGTGAGATTATGATACCAGCTGATAATAAAGGTGTTATATCTGTTGGAGATTTGTCAGAGAATTCATCGGTAGGGCCGACGGCAGATTTTAGAAGAAAACCTGAAGTTATCCTTTCTCCTTGGATGGCTGAAGGCCAAACAAATGTTTATTCAGAAATGCCTTATGCTGTCTTCTCTGATGATGCCGTGGTAGCAGGGACTTCTGCAGATGCTGCAATTTTTGCGGGATTGGTGGCTGTGCTTAAAGCTAACAAACCATCTATCACAAGAACTGAAATTTTGCAATTTGCTGGAAAACGACAGGCGGAATGGATATCTAAAAGGGTTGAGGTAGTTGAGCCAGAATATACAGTCACAGAAAGTACTTCTTCTGGAGAAGAAACTCAACCTGTTATTGTGGAGAGAGAAATTGTTACTGTGTATGCTAATCCGATTTTGCCTCCACCTCCGGTCGTAGCCACAGTGGGTGTTGTTGTTCCCCCATTGTTTGTTACTCCGCCACCTCCACCAATCATTGTACCTAAACATCGCCCTGTGGTTCCTCCACCTTATGTGCGACATCCGGTTCCTCCTAGAAAGCCTCCTGCAGTGGGGCCCAAATCCTCTCCGCCTGTTGTAAATAGAGGGAAAGCTCCAATGCCGGAAATGAAGCCTCGTTCTGCTATCAGAAGGCCAGAAGAAGGAAGAGTTACTCCAAGACCGCGCCCAGTAAATCCTGTCAATACACCAGATAGACATATCAGCAATAATACTTCCCCAAACAACAGGCGAATGCATGAAATGGATAATTTTCCACGTTCTGAAGCTCGTCCGGATAGAAAGGTTACAGGGACAAGTATACAAAATAATCATTCCTCATCTCCATTACAACAGAGATCCCGCCAAAGTATTGTACATGCTCCTAATAATAGGGCAGCCAATAATACAATTGGAGAAAACAGAACTGTTATGAAACACTCTACGGGACAAAATACAATGAGAACACGGCCGATGCCACAAGAAAGAAATAGTGTTCAATCTCGACCTATGACCCAACAACCTACTGTTCCAAATCAGAGTTTTAAGCAGAATCCGATTGGCAATCAAAGTCAGCGTTCCGCGCAGCCGCCTGCTTATCAGAACCGTTCGCTTAATTCACAACGTATGATTAGACAATCTCATTCCCCGACAGTGAATCAGCCCCAATTTCAAAATCGTAATGGGAATAGACGCACAATACAAAATCAACCATCTGTACAGCAACGTCCAACAGGGCAAAATCGTTCTTTTGGTGGAGATAATTCGTCTCGGAGTCGAGGTCGCCGTTGACAAAATATAAATCTAAAGGCATTCTATCTCCATGCCCTATACCAGGGAACAATTAGATAATCGGGAATGTACAACGTTCGCAACGTATGCTGAAAAAAGCAGGGATACTCGTGGTCGGGTTTACAAGGAGTTACCCCCTGAATGGAGGACTCATTTTCAAAGAGATCATGATAGAGTTGTTCATTCACGCGCATTTCGGCGTTTGGAATATAAAACGCAAGTGTTTCTGAATGGATCGGGGGATCATCTTCGTACTCGATTAACACATACAATGGAAGTTGCATCCATTGCTAGAAATATTGCCTTGGCTTTAGGGCTGAATGATGATTTGGCGGAGACGATAGCGCTAGCACATGATTTAGGACATCCTCCTTTTGGACATCGCGGTGAAGAATGCTTAAATCAACTCATGAAAGATGAAGGTGGATTTGAGCATAATCTCCAAAGTATTAGGATAGTAGAGCTCTTAGAAAAAAAATATCCTTCTTTTCCGGGGTTAAATCTTTGCTGGGAGGTACGAGAAGGTCTGGCAAAACATCATACAAGCTATGATAATCCAGAACTCAATGATACCTTTAAAACTCCATGTCCTTCTTTGGAAGCGCAAGTGGCAGATCTTTCTGATGAAATCGCTTATCATAGTCATGACTTAGATGATGGATTGGATTCTGGTTTACTTAAAGAATCTGACTTAGAATCAAATGTGGCAGTATGGAAGGAAACAGCAAAAAAGGTGAGAGCTGAATACACGGCCTTACCGGATGAAACAAGATGTTATTTTATAACGCGCTGCATCATTGACAGTCAGGTAAAAGACGTTGTGAAGACAACGGAAATGAAAATTCAAGAAAGCGGTATCTCTAAACCTGATGATGCGAGAATGTTGAATACTCCTCTAGTTTGTTATAGTACGGAAAAGAAAGAAATGAATAATGCGCTAAGGAAATATCTTTATAATAATTTGTACATGAGTCCAGAAGTGGAAATGCCAAATCACAGGGCAACAGAACTCATGAAACAGCTATTTGAATATATGCTAAAGAATCCTCAGAATTTTCCAGGGTTAACTAAAGATGAGATACGAGCAAAAGGTCTTAAAAGATCTATCTGCGATTATATAGCGAGCATGACAGATCGTTCGGTCATATTAGAATATGAACATATATTTAACAATCGTTTAGGATTTATGCACTATTGATATGCATTGGATTGACTGGATAATTATCGCACTCTATTTATGTTTCACTGTGGCATTGGGACTTTGGGTTGGTCGAGGGTCTAAGAGTGCCCGTGATTATTTTTTAGGAAACAGAGGTGTTTCATGGTGGGGAGTAGGGTTGAGCATTGTAGCGACAGAAACGAGTGCTTTAACGTTTATTTCTGTTCCGGCGATGGCATATGGTGGTGATCTCACCTTTGTTCAAATAGTAATAGGTTATGTCATAGGGAGAATAATATTAGCAATTTTCTTGATCCCCCATTATTTTAAAGGAGATGTATATTCTCCGTATCAACTTTTGACGCAATCATTTGGTATCAAAGCAGGACGTACCTGTGCTGGGATTTTTTTGATAGCAGGGACATTGGCTGCCGGAGTCAGAGTATATGCTACTGGCATTCCTCTGCAACTAATGACCAATATCAGCATTACCTTTGCAGTAATTCTCTTTGTAATAATCTCCTTATTATATATGTATATGGGAGGAATCAAGAGTGTGATTTGGACAGAGGTGTTGCAATTTTTTCTCTTTGTTGGTGGAGGTGTGTTTACACTTTTTTATATACCAACTTTATTACATGGTTCTTTCTCAGAAAATTTAGAAGTTGCCAAGGAATTTGGAAAGTTAAAAATTTTTCATTTGAAATGGACATGGGGAATGCCATTCAATATTTGGATGGGATTAATCGGAGCAACAGTCCATGTACTTTCCTCTCATGGTGTTGATCAATTGGTCGTTCAGCGTGTTTTAACATGTAGAGATGGAAAAGAAGGAAGAAAAGCTCTGATTTTAAGCGCAATATTGATTTTACCACTCTTTTTGATTTTCCTTTTATGTGGTGTTGCTTTATGGGTTTATTATCATCAACAGCCAATTCCACCGGCGCTTCCAAATGGAAAAGTCGATTATGTATTTCCATTATTCATTTTATCCCAGATGCCCGTGGGAGTAAAAGGCTTCCTCATTGTGGCAATTTTTGCGGCAGCGATGTCATCTGTAGCCTCTGCAATGTCTGCATTATCCTCTGTTTCAGTGATGGACTTTATAAAACCTTTTATGAAGGAAAAACGTTCTGAGCATTGGTATCTCCAGTGCAGTAAGTTTACCACGATTTTTTGGGCGATTTTACTTATCATCGTAGCTAAAGTTAGTGAGTCTCAACCTCTTATTTTTAACTGGGCATTTTCGCTTACGGGATTGACTAGTGGAGCGATGTTGGGGGGACTGATACTAGCCTTGTATGCAAAACATTTAAATCCTATTGCTGTTGTATGGGGTATGTGTATTGCCGTAACAGTTATGATTGCAATGCAACTAAGTGGTATCAAGTGGTTTGCCTGGCCATGGCTTACACTTATAGGAACACTTATATCAATAGGAGTTACTTTGCTAATCGATAAAGTTTATCCTGCTAATACAAATCATAAGTATTCTAATAAGGAAAGTCTGTAATTAACACGACCAATAGGATTGTAATTCATTTCTTTTTGTCTAAGAAGCAGAAATAAAGTTTTTTGCTTTTACTCGGTATGTTTTTTTCATAGTATATTCACCGATGTCGGCTAATTGCCCTATGACTGAGAAAACTTATATGGCCACATCCGTTTCTGCGGGTGTTGCTATGGGGCATTGTATTGTTTTATATAAAACACGTCCTCCACTCCCTGAGAGAACTATTAAAAAATCAGAAGTTCCTCACGAAATAAAAAAATTTAAAAAAGCTCTAGAAAGCACAACGATACAAATACAAGAGATTGGGCGGCAAGTAAAAGCATTGTTAGGGACTCGAAATTCTGACATTTTTGAGAGTCATCAAGTGGTATTGCAAGATCAAGTTCTTTTAGATGAAATTATTAAATTGATTGAAAAAGAGCTTTTACCAGCTGATCTTGCTACTCAAAAAGTAGCCAATAAATATATCCATTCTTTTGAGCACATATCCGATGAATTTTTTAGACAAAGAGTTGCGGATGTCAGAGATGTAACGAATCGTCTTATTGATCATTTAACGGGTTGGGTTCACCAGCAAGATTTGTCTAAATTAGATGCTCCTGTAATTCTTGTAGCAAAGGAATTGACTCCAAGTCAAACAGTTCAGCTAGAGAGAGAAAAGATAGCAGGGATCGTAACAGAAAATGATGGTGTAACATCACATGTTTCTATTTTAGCTAGATCATTAGGAATTCCAGCTGTTACAGGTATTTCCAATGTGTTAGATTTATTCACTACTGGAAATTTCCTTTTGTTGGATGGATATCTTGGAAAAGTATTTGCCAATCCTACAGAAAAGACCAAAAGGTTCTATAAACAAAGGTTACTCAAAGAGAAAAAGTTAGCTGAAAACTTAAAAAAGGATGCGGGAACTCCTGTTGTTACCGTTGATGGTAGGTATGTTATGGTTGCGGCAAATTTAGCTCAACCGGAGGATGCATTATTTGCGGAAAGCTCCATGGCCCAGGGAATTGGCCTTTTTCGTACGGAATTTTTCTTTTTACGTGGAAATGAGTTACCAACAGAAAATGAACAATATGAGGTATATCGCAATGTAGCAGGTTCTATGAAAGATATGCCTGTTGTAATTCGTACATTGGATGTAGGGGGGGACAAGAGTTGGCAGTCTTTGAAGTTTCCAAAAGAGGAAAATCCTTTTTTGGGATGCAGGGCTATTCGTTTTTGTTTAAGGCATTTAGATATATTCAAAGTTCAGTTGAAAGCTTTGTTGAGGGCTGCCGCAGAGGCAAAAAATATCCGTATCATGTATCCCATGATTTCCGGGATTGAAGAATTAGATGAAGCTCAAAGAGTGCTTCATGAGTGTATGTCGGAATTAGATCATGAAGGAGTTCCATGTAATCACAACATAGAAGTTGGTGCGATGATTGAAATTCCATCAGCCGTGATTTGCGCGAAGGAGTTAGCAGAAAAAGTTGATTTCTTCAGCATTGGTACGAATGATTTGATCCAATACACATTAGCTGTTGATCGGATGAATCCGACAATCAATTATCTATATAAGCCAACCCATCCCGCAATTATTAGACTGATTTCGCAAACAATTGAATTGGCTCGACAAAAAGGATCTTTGAAAGGAATTCCCGTGGCTATTTGTGGAGAGATGGCAGGTATGCCGGAATTAACCCCGCTTCTTGTGGGATTAGGTGTAGATGAGTTGAGTGTTTCATTGCCACAAATAATAAAAATCCAACATATTATCCGAAGAGTTCATTTCAAAGAATGCCAGGACATAGCGATTCAGGCATTGCATTTGCAATCACCAGAAGATATTTGGAATCTTTCTGAGAGTTTTGCTAAAAAGATGGTTCCTGAACTTTTTAGTTAAGCTATACGAGATGTTGAAAAAATATGAAAGTAATTGTTTTAGCTGCCGGTTACGCAACACGTTTATATCCATTAACGGAGAATTGTCCTAAGCCTTTATTACCTGTTGCAGGTATTCCAATGCTGGATCATGTATTAAGAACTATCAAACCAATTACAGGGATTGATGAAATTATAGTTGTTACCAATCATAAGTTCGCTCCGCATTTTAATAAATGGGCAGAAAATTTCAATTTACCTGGGAAAAAAATTCTGATACTAGACGACTTAACAACAGATGATTCAAATAAAAAAGGTGCTGTAGGAGATATTCATTATGTGCTGACTCAACTAAATATTAATGATGATATTCTAGTATTGGCAGGGGATAATCTTTTTGAGAAAAACCTAAAAGAGTTTGGAGATTTTTGTAAAAAAATAAAAGCTCCCGTTGTCGGCATATATGATGTTGGATCCATTGATCTTGTAAAGAAGTATAGCTGTGTTACTATGACACCCGATGTGGGAAAAATAACTTCTTTTGAAGAAAAACCACAAAATCCTCAAAATACCAATTCTGCAATTGCGTTATATTATTATCCTTCAAGTGTACTTTCGCTGATTAAAAAATATATACAAGATGGAAATAATCCGGATCAGCCTGGTCGTCTGGTTCAATGGATGTATACCCGAATCCCATTTTATACATGGAAGATATCTGGTTTGTGGTATGACATTGGTTCCAAAGAAGCATTAGCTGAAGCTGATGACATTTTTAAGAATTTAGGAAAAAATGTCTGCGATAGAAAATAAAACTCGTCCAAGGGCTTTTATCACAGGTGTCACAGGGCAGGATGGATCCTATCTAACAGAGTTGCTTCTATCTAAAGGATATGAGGTACATGGTATTGTTCGACGGACTAGCATATCTAATAGAACACGCATAGCCCATCTATGTGATAGACATGATTGTTTTGAAAAGACTTTTTTTCTACATCATGCTGATTTGGAGGATACAACAACATTAAGGCGGCTTTTAATCCAAATAAATCCTCAGGAAATCTATCATCTTGCAGGACAATCACATGTAGGATTAAGTTTTGAAATTCCGGAATCCACATGTGATGTGGTTGCTATGGGAACATTGCGTTTATTAGAGATAATACGCGACATGCCCCAAAAGCCCAAATTTTTTCACCCTGCTTCCAGTGAAGTTTTCGGGGCTACGCAGGTTTTTCCACAAAATGAAGATACACCTTTTAATCCTGTGAATCCATATGGGGTTGCCAAAGCTTTTGCTTCACAAATGATCAAACTCTACAGGCAAACTTATGGTATTTACTCTTGTAATGCAATTGTTTACAATCATGAATCACCTAGAAGAGGAGAGCATTTTGTTTCTATGAAAATCTGCCGTACAGCTGCAGAAATTAAACTAGGGATACAAGATGGTTTGAGATTAGGCAATTTGGATGCACAGCGTGATTGGGGAGATGCCAGGGATTATGTTCGAGCCTACTGGATGATGATGCAGCAAACATATCCAGAGGATTTTGTTATAGCGACAGGACAACTTCATTCTGTAAGGGAGATGGTGAAGACTGCCTTCAATGTTGTAAATCTGGATTGGGGAAAATATGTTACACAAGATGCTCGATTTTTTAGACCTGTTGAACCGTATTCTCTAGTTGGAAATCCGGAAAAGGCAAAAATAAAATTGGGTTGGTACCCTAAGATCAATTTTGAGCAAATGATCCAAGATATGGTAAACAATGAATTGAATCATTTGAGCCATGCTCTGAAATGAGTAAAGTATCTGAAATGCTTAAATCCTCTGGTTCTATGGGATTGGCTACGATGATCAGCCGTCTCTTGGGAATGGTCAGAGAAATGGTTTATGCATCTTTTATGGGAGATACAGCTGTGGCGAGTGCATTCAAGCTGGCCTTCCAAATTCCCAATCTTTTTCGGCGTCTTCTTGGAGAAGGGGCTTTGACTGCGGCTTTTATTCCCATTTTTAAAAATAAGGAGGCTCTTGAAGGAGAGAATGCTGCCTGGCAAACGGCAAATGTTATTCTTAGCGGTTTACTCCTTGTCGCCGGGCTCATTGTTATTCTTGTTCTCTTAGGTATTAGCTTTGTATTGCAGTTTATAGAACTTGCCCCTGATACGTGGTTAGTATTGAGTCTACTGCAAATAATGTTTCCATATATGCTCCTTGTTTGTGTGGCTGCAGTTCTGATTGGTATGGCCAATTCACGTGGATATTTCTTTGTTCCTGCGATGAGCGCAACTATGCTCAACGTAGTAACGATCACGACAGTATTATGTATTGTACCTTATGTGGGCAAAACACTGAATCAACAGATTTACGCGTTGGCCTATGCGATCTTGGTGGCAGGAGTAGCACAAAGCAGTTTTGTGATGCCATTGCTGCATAAACAAGGATTTCGTTTTAAATGGATCAATCCAATAGGAAATGATGTGGTTAAGGAGGTAATCAAAAAAATGATTCCCGGAACATTAGGAGTGGCAGCGTTTCAAATTAATGTGCTTCTCATTAGTGGTTTCTCATTTTTTGTTTCAGATTATATTGTAGCCTCATTTGATTATGCAGTTCGCCTCATGGAACTGCCACAGGGTGTATTTGGTATTTCATTGGCAACTTGGATGTTACCAACATTATCTGCCTTAGCCAGTCGAAAACAGTATGGTGAATTTAGAACAACCTTAGTTGATGGACTGGGATATCTGGCCTTTATTAATGTTTTGGCTGGAGTACTTTTAGTTGTTTTGGCAGAACCAATTATCCGGTTGCTTTTTGAAAGAGGAGCTTTTGGTGAGGTTGCAACTCAGCGATCAGCATTGGCTCTTATATGCTTGGCACCTGGATTAGTTTTTTTTAGTAGTGTCAATATTTTAGCAAGAGCTTTTTTTGCATTAGGGGATACTAAGACGCCGGCGAAAATCAGTATCCTGTGTCTGGGGGTTAATCTCGTTATTTCCCTGATTTTAGTTTTTCGCTTTAGACAGGCTGGGTTGGGTATAGCCAATACCTTGACATCATTCCTGAATATGATTTTTTTATCAATGGCATTGAAACGCCAATTAAGTAAACTGGATTTTACTCCTCTAAAGCAAATCGCTATAAAACTTCTTATTATTGGTGGATTAACGTCCATAATTGTCTGGAGAGTACATAAATTCTGGTTTGACAATGTGGGCTGTCATTACATTTGGGAGCGTTTGGGGGAAGTGTTTGTTCCTGCTTTAGTTGGCAGTATTTTTTACCTTATAGGAGCCTGTATATTGAAATTACCTCAAGTTGGAAAAATTCAAGAGCTGATTTTTGCAAAACTCTTAAATAGATAGGGGATTATCAATATGCTCTATAAATTTTGATATAGCTGAAATCATCATTTCAGGGGTGATTTCCTTGGCGCATCGGAAATCAGTACGACACTCGCGGCTAAAACATGGAGTGCATGGACATGTCGCTCTAAGAAAAATATGTTTATTGGATTTCCCATTGCCGTCATTGTAATCCAAAGGAGCTCCTGGACATGTTAGTTCAGGTGATGTACTTAAAAATGGAACAGCAACAGTTGCCCCAGATGCTGCGGCAACATGCATTGGGCCAGTATCATTTGTAAGGACTATTTTGCAAAGACTTGTCAAAATAGCTAATTCTCTCAATGATGTTTTACCTGTTACTGTATATATTTTAATTTGAGGGCAAAGAGATTGAGCTTGGTTTTTAAGTGTATTGGCAATTTCGATATCACCAGTTCCCCCTAACAGTATCCAACGTACAGAATATTTTTCAGATAGCTTTGATATTGTAAGCGCAAAATTTCTAACAGGCCAACGCTTAGCAGATCCATATTCTGCACCAACATTGACCCCAAATAATAATGTGCGGGAAGAAGAAATGAGAGGAGGTTGGATTCCAAAATGCTGACAAACAGATTGTTGCTCCGATTTTTTGATATTTAACCTTGGCGTGGGGTCTATATCAGCCAAAGTTTGCTCATCTGTAGCAGTAAATTCTTTAATAAAATTTTGAGCTAAATATAAATAGTTATAAATTTGATGTGAATGTGGTGGGTAGGGATTTAATTGTTTACTAACATTTTGTAAATAACGAATTTCTTTGAGTGAACGTTTTCTCATAATTGCAGATTGTGGACGGAATGCGATCTTATGAGTCAAAAACATTGAACGCCATTTAGCTCTATAGGCAAATCTTATAGGTATTTTTGCAAGGAATACTTCCAAAGCACTCCTAGGTGAATTGGGAAGAATTAATGCAGCATCTATTTTCCTCTGTCGAAGTAGGTAAGAGGTAAATAAAATTTCTGATTTATTAGAAAAAGTTAAAATTGTGTCTAACTCGGGTTGATTTTTCCAAAGTCCAGAGAGCTTCTGTGATGTCAGCAAGTCAATTTTTATTTGTGGGAATGCCTTTCTAATAAGATGAATGCAAGGGATTGTCATGATGGCATCTCCAAGCCAATTTACTCCACGTATAAGGATGTGCTGAGGAATATTATTCATTAGAATTTTTCTGTGATTCTAAGTAACGATAATACGATTTCCAACGCCGATGAACCCAGAACCAATTAGCCGGGTCACGACGTATTGCGCGCTCGTATGATGCATTGATATCAATCATGATATCTTTAATTGTCCTAGGTGTTCCATCTAATGATTTTGTTGGGATTTCTTTGTCAAATTCAATTTCCCATTTCCCAGGGGCAACACGAAAGCAAAAAACTGGAATAACTGGGCTATTATATCGTAGAGCAAAAACAGCGGCAGAAGTCGAACAGCGGCATTCTACCCCCATGAATGGGAGCCATATTCCTTTATCTCCAGGATGTTGATCTGCTAAGAAGCCTAACAACAATGAAGAGGAATTCATTGCTTTTTTTAAAGCCACACCATCTTTCCGGCGTTCAAAGAAAAGGCAACTGCTTTTAGATCTAAGAGCATGAAGCAACTGATCTGCAATCTTATTGTCAAAGCCACGATATGTGGTGGCAAATTGATAGCGTGGCAGATATTCCGTGGCTTTGGCATAGAGTTCAAAATTACCAAAATGCCCAATTAATGCTATGCGTGATGGGCCATACGCTGGATCATTTGCAGAGTGAAAGAAATACTCAAAATGTTTTATTGTTAATCTTTTTTTCAATTGCTTTTCATCCATTTGCAATGTGCCAATTGCGGAAAAATATGCCTCAACAACACGTAAATAATTTTCTTTTGCCAGCTGATGGATTTTTTCTTCAGAAAGTTCTTTTCCAAAAATTAGCCTTAAGTTATTTTGTGCAACTTCTCTATGTCTTTTATCTATGATATATGCAATTCGTCCAATAAATCTTCCAATATGCGCAAGCAAAGGAATTGGTATAACGCCCAGCAGAAAAAGAAAATACCTTGCTATGTAATATATTATATTTGTAAAAAGATTAGTCACTGAAACAGATTTTTTTGACGCAATCGTTAAAATTAGCTGCACCTGCTATGATTTTTACTTCCACTCGCAAATAGTAAATATCAATATCACGACGATCCAATTTTGGAAAACGAACTGCATCCTTTTGAGTAGTAATGACAAACTCGGCTTCTCTGCGTTTACTGCGGTTAATAACATTAAGTATTTCTTGTTGGGTATAGCGATGATGATCTGCAAAACTTTTTGTGTACACAAGATCTGCCCCCAAATTTACAAGACTTTGTTCAAAACTTTCAGGCTGCGCAATAGCCGAAATGGCGGCAATTTTTTTGCCTTTTAAAAAATCTAAATCATTGATACACAAATTGTCATTATAAACATTAACGAAATATTTGGGTTCGTGAATACATTCAATAATGGGGGCATGATCATTATATTGTCGAATTCTCTCTCGCAACACCTTTGTTTTTCCATTACTTTTGGTGATAAATATGACAGAAGCTCGATTAAGATGTTCATGTGGTTCACGTAATGTTCCTCTTGGCAAAATGCCTTCAATTCCAAATGGTTGTTGCGCATCGATAAGAACAACATCTTGCCTTCGCCCATAGAGTTTCCAATATTGGAATCCATCATCTAAAAGAAGTGTATCACAGCCAAATTTTTCAATGGCATAGCGTCCACTCTTGACACGGTCTTTATCAACTAGAACAACAACATTTTTTAAATTGGATGCAAGCATGAACGGTTCATCACCAGCTTGTTCGCTATCTAACAAAAGGGATTTACCATCAGAGACGATTTTAGGAGGAGAAGATTCACGCCGAAACAGTATCGTATTTAATATTCGCTGTGTAATTGGTTTTGGTTTAGACCGATATCCACGAGAGAGAATGGCAACTTTTCTGTTTTGATCAGTCAGTTCTCGTGCAAACTTTTCGACAACAGGTGTTTTGCCTGTTCCGCCAGCTGTAAGGTTACCAATGGCAATAACTTGAACTCCCAGTGTTGTGTCCCTCAAGATGCGAACATCATACAAAAATTTTCGGATGCGGACAATGGCCTCAAAAAAAAGAGAAAAGCAGTAAAGAGTCCCTCTAACAAAAACAGCCTTTTTATCCGTTTTGCGAAGTGTAATGACATCGAGAACATAAGTCTCTATGGATTCAGACCATTCTCTCAGTTTTTCTCGCATTATTTAAAAAAGTTCTCCTTGAGCATTCGTGTTCGAGATAGAACGGTTATATCCTATTTTTTTGTAAGACAATGGAGTAACGACACGACCTTGAGGAGTTCGATTCAAATACCCATTCATGATAAGGTAGGGTTCATAAACTTCTTCAAGAGTATCTCTCTCTTCTCCAACCGCAACAGCTAGTGCTGCAATCCCAACGGGACCACCATTAAATTTAACGATAATAGTTTCGAGAATGCGTTTGTCCATCTCATCAAGACCATCTTTGTCAATTTCTAGCAGGGCAAGAGCTTGGTCGGCGACTTCTGCAGAAATAATCCCATTACTTTTTACTTGTGCGTAATCACGAACTCTACGAAGCAAATTGTTTGCGATTCGGGGAGTTCCTCTACTTCTGCGCGCAATCTCCATGGCTCCATTTTCAGACATTTCAACATGAAGGATACCTCCCGCTCGATAAACAATTTTTTGCAACTCTTCTGCAGTATAGTAATCCAGGCGCTCTTTAATTGGGAAACGAGAAAGAAGTGGGGATGTTAAAAGACCACTGCGAGTGGTTGCCCCAATCAATGTAAAACGTGGTAAATTAAGGCGAACACTTCTGGCATTTGGTCCCTGATCGATAATAATATCCAGTTTAAAATCTTCCATCGCAGGGTAGAGGTATTCTTCTATCGTCCTTTGAAGACGATGTATTTCGTCAATAAAAAGAATATCTCCTGTTTCCAAATTGGTCAAAAGGCCTGCCAGATCTCCTGCTTTCTCAATAGTTGGACCGCTTGTGCATTTAAGATTTCCTCCCATTGTTTTAGCAATAATATTGGCAATGGTCGTTTTTCCCAATCCGGGTGGGCCTGAAAGAAGTACATGATCTAATGTATCAGAGCGTTGTTTAGCAGCCTGAAGAGAAATCTCCAACCGTTCTCGAACCTTTATTTGGCCGGTAAAGTCAGAAAAATCACTTGGCCGCAATGTTGTTTCTAGGACAGCATCTGGATCAGATAAGGTTCCGGTAATAAGTCTCTCACTCATTGTGTTCTAGAGGAGGAAGTATGTCTTCAATATTTGTTTTTTTAAATTCGCAAAGTCTTCGTATCGTATCCTCAATGATATTATTAGGGCATGAGGCACCAGCGGTAATACCAATCGTAATATGAGATTTATCAATAGGAAGCCAAGATGATGTTTCAATCTCTGATTTTAGATGGAAATTATAATGTCGAATCAGTTTTTCAGAGACGATTTCCTTTGCTCCTTTAATAAAGTAGGTAGGTAGAACAGCTTCTCCCATTTCTGCTAAATGTGATGTATTAGAAGAATTATATCCACCCAATACTAGTAATAAGTCAAGAGGTTCTTTAAGTAGATCTTGTAAAGCATTTTGACGTTCTTGAGTTGCTCCGCAGATCGTACTGAAATGGCGAAAATGCAAATCCAGGTTTTCCTCTCCATATTTTTTAAGCATAGCACTGCGTAAACGAGATTGAAATTCTTGGGTTTCATTACGTAACATGGTAGTCTGATTAGCAACACCTATAGCATTAAGATGCACATCTGGGTCAAACCCAGGAGAATAGGAACCCTTAAATTTTTCAAGGAATTCCTGTTTAGAGCCGCCATTGATGATGTAATTACAGATATAATCTGTTTCTTCCAATGTAAAGACGACTAGATAATGCCCAACCCCATTAGCTATTGCTCTGGAACTTGTTGCGAGTGTTTCTTCGTGCCATGCTTTCCCGTGAATGAGAGAAGTGAAATTTTCGTTGGCATATTGCCTGACACGTTTCCAAACACTCATGACGTCTCCGCATGTGGTATCGACAAAGCGACAACCTCGAGTTTGCAATTCATCCATCACCGCGATTCTTGCGCCAAACGCGGGGATTATAACTATGTCATCTTGTTTTAAATCAGAAATATCCGCAGTTTTCTCAGCACCAGTGAGAAACTGTATCCCCATTTGTTTCAAATGCTCATTAACTTCTGGGTTATGGATAATTTCTCCTAATATATAAATGGGCTGATTTGCAAAGAGTTGTCTAGCTGCATAGGCCAAATTGATAGCCCGTTCAACTCCATAACAAAATCCAAATTTCTTAGCAAGTTTGATAGTCAACCCCGGTATATTAATGACTGAGCCATTTGCTCTAATACGTTGTACAAGACTGCTTCTGTAATGTGTTTCAACTTGCGATTGAACATCTTTCATAATGTCAGGACGACGTAGATTGATTCTGTTACTGTTCATGATTCGTATTCTGTATTGGATTGACTATCAATTTTATATTGGAGATATCCAACAATATTATCAGCAATCAGTGAATAAAACTGATTGCCGATAAGGTTGTTAAATTTAATTTTTGAGTGGCCCATGGACGTGGGCTGCCACTTTCAAACGAAGTCCATTCAAATGGATGAATCCTGTTGCATCATTTTGGTTATATGCTTGAGTTGGATCCGCCTCCATTGTTGCAATATTGGGATTGTAAAGGCTGACTGGTGATTTGCGACCAGCTACCATTATATTCCCCTTATAAAGTTTTACACGAACGGTTCCTGTAACATTACGCTGACTTTCCGTAATCAATGCTTGCAAAGCAAAGCGTTCAGGAGCATACCAATAGCCATTATAAACCAGTTCTGCGTATTTAGGCATGATACCATCGCGGATATGCATGACCTCGCGATCCATAGTTATACTTTCCATTTGTCGGTGCGCAAAAATAAGAATAGCCCCACCTGGTGTCTCATAAACACCGCGAGACTTCATTCCGACATAGCGATTTTCTACCATATCAACACGGCCAACTCCGTGTTTGCCGCCGAGTTGATTGAGTGTGAGCATAACTTCGAGTGGAGTCATGCTCTTTCCATTGATTGCAACACAATTACCTTTTTCAAAATCCAAAGTTATGTATTCCGGCTGATCCGGAGCATCTTCTGGAGCAACACTTAGCTTGAACATACCTTTGTTCTCCGGGGCAAATGCATCCATCCAAGGATCTTCCATAATTCCGGCTTCATACGATATATGGAGGAGATTACGATCCATGGAATATGGCTTTTTGAGGGAAGCTTCAACAGGAACACCTTTGGATGAACAATAATCAATCATTTCTTTGCGTCCAGGAAATTTTGATCTAAAAGATTCATCTCGCCACGGTGCTATCAATTTGAGGTCTGGTGCCAAGGCATTAACTGTTAACTCAAAGCGAACTTGGTCATTGCCTTTACCAGTAGCTCCATGTGCTACCGCATCAGCCCCTTCTGCACGTGCAATTTCAACCATCCTCTTTGCGATAAGTGGACGGGCAATACTTGTTCCTAGATAATACTGTCCTTCATAAATGGCACCAGCCTGCACTATAGGAAAGATAAAATCTCGAGCAAACTCTTCTGTAAGATCATCGATATAGAGTTTTGATGCTCCTGTTTTGAGAGCTTTTTCTTCAAGTCCATTTAATTCTTCTTGCTGTCCCACATTGGCACAGAAAGCAATCATCTCGGCATTGTATTTTTCCTTTATCCAAGAAAGTAATACCGAAGTGTCGAGCCCACCAGAATATGCTAAAACAATTTTCATATCTTAAATTGTAACTTCTTTATATTGAAGCATTATAGTTTTACTATTCACGAATATGTGAACCTGTGTGTATTTCACCTCGTGAAAACTACGTAAGTTTATTTTGGAGAATTGAATTTTTCAATAAAAAAGCCCAGTGATGGGGGACATTACGCAAAATAGTTGCTCCAAAAGTGTGGGAACGAATATGAAGAGCGATAGTTTGTTTAAAAAAGTGCAATAGAATCTATATATGTCATTGAATATGAGTGCAAAAGATAGAACTAATTGTCCTATGGTAAGGTGAGGAACATTAGATAGAGTTCAATGGTGTTAGTAGTGTGAACGCTTCTCCCTGAAAAAGCTTTGTATAATGAGTTTGCATTCTTCTTGCCTTACTCCGGCTAGAATCTCACAACGATGATTTAGGGTTGGAAATTGTAGAATGTTCATTGCTGATCCTGCAGCACCGGCTTTAGGATCAGGAACACCAAAGACAACTTTTTTGATCCTAGTGTGATAGATTGCACCAGCACACATAGGACACGGTTCCTTGGTAACGTATAAGGTGCAATCTGTTAAACGCCAATCGCCGAATTGATTTTGAGCGGCAGTCAATGCAAGCATTTCGGCGTGTGCTGTTGCATCTTTAAGTAATTCCACCTGATTAAATGCTCTTGCAATAATTCTTCCATTGCTAACAACAACAGCGCCGATGGGCGTTTCATCTAACTGATAGGCTTTATGGGCGAGACGAAGAGCTTCTCCCATAAAGTATTCATCACTATGAATATTTATTATTTCAATATCTTCCACTGATTTGGATAATTTAGTGACTATTGATAATACTGTTTTGGATAGAAGCAATTTTTCTTAAATATTCTCCATACGGACTTTTCCCCATTTTTAATGAGAGCTTCTCTATATCATTATGTGATATCCACCCATTTTCCAAAGCTACCTCTTCTATACACCCAACCATCAATCCTTGGCGTTCTTCTATTGCTTCAATAAAATTTGAGGCATCTTTCAGACTTTTAAGAGTTCCAGTGTCCAGCCATGCGAAACCCCGTCCTAATCGCTTAACATTTAGCTGACCGGCCTTTAGGTAGATGCGATTCAGATCAGTTATTTCCAATTCTCCTCGTGAGCTTGGCTTTAACTGCTCCGCAAAACTGCATACATCAGAATCATAAAAGTAAATTCCTGGGATGGCATAATTACTACGTGGTGTTTGAGGTTTTTCTTCCAAAGAAATAGCTTTGCCTGTATTCATATCGAATTCTACAACACCAAAACGCTGTGGATCCTTTACAAAATAAGCAAAAATTGTTGCCCCTTTTTGAAGCAAGGCGGCTCGTTTAAAAAGGTTACTTAAGCCTTGTCCATAAAAGAGATTATCACCTAAAACGAGACAGACAGAGCTGCCTGACAAGAACTTTTTACCGATGATGAATGCCTGTGCTAGACCCTCAGGATGAGGTTGTTCTGCATATTCTAGCTGGATTCCATATTGATTCCCATTTCCGAAAAGTCGTTTAAAGTTAGGAAGGTCTGCTGGGGTAGAAATAATGAGAATCTCTCTAATGCCTGCTAACATCAAAACGCTTAGCGGATAGTAAATCATAGGCTTATCATAAATAGGCAAGAGCTGTTTGCTTACAGCTAGTGTTAATGGATGTAGGCGAGTTCCCGCTCCGCCGGCTAATATAATGCCTTTCATCTTCAACGCATCGTTTTGTAATGAACAGAAGGTAATTCTCGAAGACGTTTGGCAGCTTGTTCTGCGGTCAAATCACGCTGTGGCTCAGCCATCATTTCATAGCCAACCATAAATTTTTTGATAGTGGCGGATCTTAATAGCGGAGGGTAGTAATGGGCATGAAGTTGCCAGTGTTCGTTATTTAATTTATTGAAAGGTGCTCCATGCCAGCCCATTGAATAGGGGAAGCTGGTTTCAAATAAATTATCATATTTTGTTAACCCTTCTTTCATGATTTCAGTCAGTGAGCTTTTCTGCTCATTCGTAAGATCAATGATTCTTCTGACAGGAAAGAGTGGTAAAAGTAGATATTCATACGGCCAAGTTGCCCAGAATGGTACAACAATCAGCCAGTCATTATTACGGCAGACAACCCTTTTGCCATCAATCAATTCTGCGTTTGCATAATCCAATAAGAGGGGAGTCCTGTTTTTTTCAAAATAAGTACGCTGATTTTCATCTTCCTTTGCAATATTGACAGGTAAAAAACTGCTTGCCCATATTTGTCCATGAGGATGCGGGTTTGAACATCCCATAACAGCTCCTTTATTTTCAAAGATTTGAACCCATATATATTTCTCTGATAGTTCTCTAACTTGATTTATCCAGATATCAACAACTTTTGTTATGTCACCTAAAGGAAGTTCTGGCAAAGTTAAATCATGACGCGGCGAAAAACAAATAACCCGACATTCTCCTCGAACAGGTTCAACTTGGAATAAATTACCATTATTGATAGATGATATATCATCAGGACCTTCAGAAAGGAGAGCTGCAAAATCATTTTTAAACACAAAAGTGTCTTGATAAGTTGGGTTTTTAACACCTCCAGCTCGTTCATTCCCTGGGCATAGATAGCACTTAGGATCATATTGCGGACGAGTTGATACAGTACTTTCTTGTTGTCCTAACCAGGGACGTTGAGTTCTGTGAGGTGAAACTAAAATCCATTCGCCTGTTAGTGGATTGAATCTTCTATGTGGATGTTGATCAAATTGAAATTTCATATTTTATATTCTTATTAGATGATATGGGCCCCTTCTGCCGGGCGTGTTGAAAAAATCATGCAGTTTAACCCTGTTTTAGTTTTGTATTCTTTTTCAATGGTTTCTGTAATTTGTGGGATAAAATTGGTTTTAACTAAAGCTATTGCACAACCTCCAAATCCGCCACCGGTCATTCTACAGCCGTAAACGCCGCCATTTGTTCCAATTTTTTTGGCAATATTTACAATACAATCTAATTCAGAACAACTTACTTCAAAGTCATTCTTAAGAGACTGATGGCTTTCAAACATTAGACAACCAGCTTCTTCCAGTTGTGATTTTTCAAGAGCTGCCGCCGCTTCTATTGTACGCTTGTTTTCTGTAATAACATGTTTTGCCCTTTTGTAATAAATGTTATTCATTTTGCTTTTTGCAGATTCAAGCATCTCAATGGTTGCATCTCTTAAGAGATCAACATTCAAAATCTTTGCTGCTTGTTCACACTCTGAGCGCCTTTTCCCATATTCGCCAGAAGCTAACTGATGTTTTACATTGCTATTGATTATAAGAAAAGCAACACCTTGATCACTTATGGTTGTCCAATGGGTTTCATAGCTGCGACAGTCTAAAAGCATAATGCTGTCCTTTCGAGCCATTGCGGAAATAAACTGATCCATGATACCGCAGGGGACTCCAGCAAACGCATGTTCAGCCTGTTGCCCAATGAGTGCTTTATCTTTAAGAGATATATGTTTATCAGTTGCTGCCTCAATCAATGTTCCTGTAGCAACTTCTAATGCTGCACTACTGGATAGACCTCCTCCTAAAGGAACTGAAGAATTCATCATAACATCTAAGGGGGGGACACTGATTCCTTTTTGTTGATATCCCAGAATAACCCCTCTAATGTAATTAGACCATTTCGGTTCACCTCGAACAATTGATGAGAGCTTAATATTGGAGGTTTCATTGAATCTCATACAACGAACACTTACTTTATCCGATGATGTATCTGTTGCATTATCTGCTGCAAGGATGGTATATCTTTCAATCCCCATGGGAAAAACAAAACCACCATTGTAGTCGGTATGTTCTCCAATAATATTAACTCTTCCTGGAGCCGCTACAATCCAGCGAGGGAAACGTCCATAAAATTCTCTAAATTTTTCTCTGGTCTTGAGTACCAGCTCTTCTTGTTTTAATGCAGTTTCAGTCATACTCATTGCTTACCAAAAGCTGATATAATTCAACACAATTAGCTTATACAAAGCAATTAAAATTTATAACTTCACTTTGAATATATATTCTTTTACAATTAAAGGCGTATGCCTATAAACGACATCATACGGGAAAAATTAAGCCGCTTACCACATAAACCAGGGGTTTATTTAATGAAAGACCGTTTTGGAACGGTTATTTATGTAGGAAAAGCTAGAGATTTGCGTCGGAGAGTTAGCCAATATTTTCATCCATCCCGTAGGCATGCTTGGGATTTGAAACTTCAAGCACTTGTGGAAGCTATTCAAGATTTTGATATTCATCAAGTTCAAAGTGAACCAGAATCTCTTCTTCTAGAAGGAAGATTGATTAAAGAATTCAAACCCCGGTATAACATTAGTTTTAAGGATGATAAAAGATTCCTTCTGATCAAAGTTAATCTAAATGACGCTATACCTAATTTTGTTATTACCCGAATAAAAAAAGATGATGCGGCTCGTTATTTTGGTCCATTTGTTGATTCAGTTGCTGCCAGAAAGACTTTAGACATAGCTCGTAAACAGTTCTTTTTGCGCAGCTGCAAAGCTTTTTGTCCAAATGAAACTGATTACAAGCATTGTATGTATGGACATCTCAAATTTTGTACAGCCCCCTGTATTCATAATGTATCGCCAGAGCAATATCACTTACAAGTTAATGCGGCATGTGATTTTATGGATGGGCAGATTGGGAATATAAGGGAACAGCTTGAAAGAGAGATGATAGCCGCATCAGAAGCTCTTAATTTTGAAAAAGCCGCTCAGCTAAGGGACGCAATTGCAAGTCTTCAAGTTTCAACACAAAAAAATAGGACTTTTGAGCGGTTGCCCTATACATTGCCTATTGCCATACATCCACAAGATGATGTTATAGAGTTAGGGCAGATTTTAGAACTCCCGGAACCTCCTTATAGAATAGAAGGATATGACATTTCAAACATTAGTGGAACGTTTTCTGTTGCCAGTATGGTTAGCTTTTATAAAGGACGACCAGATAATTCAAATTACCGGCGTTTTCGCATAAAAACGGTTTTACAACAAAATGATTTCGCCTGTATGGCGGAAGTTATAGAACGTCGCTATAGACGAATCAAAAATGAAATTGCTCAAGGAATAAAAGATAGATATTTTCCTGATCTCATTGTTGTTGATGGTGGGCAAGGGCAAGTTAATGCGGCGAAGGAAGTTTTAGATCACTTAGGTTTAAATCAGGTTCCACTTATCGGATTAGCAAAAAAACTTGAAGAAATCTATCGTCCTTTTCGGAAGGATGTATTACTTTTAGACCATAATGTAGGCGCATTAAAATTGCTCCAGCGTATACGAGATGAGTCTCATCGTTTTGCAAATACTTACAATGCCCAGTTAAGACTTCGTAAGATTGACGAAAGTTTGTTAGATGAATTTCCTGGAATTGGAGAGCAACGGAAGATGGCTTTACTCAAGCATTTTGGTTCAGTCAAACGTTTAAAACTTGCTTCTGAAGAAGAAATTGCAAAAGTGCCAGGTTTTGCAAGCCAAATGGCTTCTAAATTGAAAGCTTTTTTGACGGCAAGATATTGAGGGGAAAATAAAAATGGAGAACAAAAGTTCTCCATTTTTATTTACAGAAGTCTGAAGCTATTCAGCAATTTCTTTTTCAGAAAGGATCTTATATCCGTTTTCTTGAAGTGCTTTTGCTGTAGTTTGAATCTGATTGGTTTCTATCATAAGAACGACTCTACCATTTAAATAATAACCAGATCCATTACGGACATTAATATCCAATTTGTACAAAGTATCCGCCAATTTCGCAAGAGTGCCAGGTGTATTTTCTGCATCAATAGCGAGAACCGGAACCGTTGATACCGCAAAACCTGCAGTTTTTAGTGCACATATAGCATCTTCGCGACGATCTACCAAGAAGCGGATAAGACCAAATTTATCTCCTTCAGCATCAATAATTTTAAACCAGAATATATTTATTTTTTCATCTCCTAATACTTTAGTAGCTTTAGCCAGAAAAACCGGTTTATTTTCTGCAA
>JAEEGK010003747.1_pt1 | contig 37641 bp, 29 predicted proteins | sample 8958771 | NCBI WGS metagenome assembly JAEEGK01 (sample SAMN16246547, study PRJNA631951) | gut metagenome | biome: gut microbiome; feature: rumen; material: SC-attached | host: Bos | place: Iran: Karaj | collected 2018-10
CTTTAATTCAAAGCTTAGAGGCTACTCTTCAAACTTGGAAGCAGCCGTTGATAAAAATAACGTATCTCCCACAGTTTATAAAAACCTGGTTGATAGCGTAAACAGAAACATTTCAAAGCTTCACAGATACGTTTCTTTAAGAAAGAAATGCTTAGGTGTTTCAGAACTTCACATGTACGATATCTACACACCTATGATTAAGGATGCTGCTAAGGAAGTGCCTTATGAAGAAGCGCAGGAAATCATAAAGAAAGCTCTTGCAGTTTTAGGCGATGATTACGTGGCATTACTTGATGAAGCATTTAAGAACCGCTGGTGCGACGTTTATGAAAACAAGGGAAAGCGTGGAGGAGCATATTCAAGCTGTTCATACGGCACTCACCCTTACATGCTTTTAAACTACAACAATTCACTTGATGCGATGTTTACAACCGCTCACGAAATGGGCCACTCAATGCACTCCTGGTTTTCAAACCAGGCACAGCCCTTTATCTACAGCGATTACAAGATTTTTGTAGCGGAAGTTGCTTCCACATGTAACGAAATCTTACTTTTGGAATACTTACTTAAAAACTGTACCGACAAAAAGGAAAAGGCTTACCTTTTAAATCACTACCTTGATTCCTTTAAGGGAACGGTTTTCCGTCAGACTCAGTTTGCAGAGTTTGAAATGCTTACAAACGAAATGCAGGAAAAGGGCGAATCTTTAAACGCCGAGAACCTTTGTGCTTTGTACAAAGAAATCAATGAAAAGTATTACGGAAAAGATATGATTTCCGATGAAGAGATTTCTTATGAATGGGCACGCATTCCTCATTTTTATTACAATTTCTACGTATATCAATATGCAACAAGCTTCTGCGCAGCAGTGGCAATTGCAGAAAGAATTTTAAAAGAAGGCGAACCCGCCGTTAAAGAATACAAGAAATTCTTATCAAGCGGATGTACCGACGCTCCCGTAGAACTTTTAAAGATTGCGGGCGTAGACCTTACAACAGGTGCTCCTATTGATGCTGCACTTTCAAAAATGGGCGAAATCATTGATGAGCTCGAAGCTTTGGTTTAGGAGGATAAAATGAAGAAAGAACTTGAAAAAACCTACAATCCTCAGGGTATGGAGGATAGAATTTATCAGAACTGGTTGGATAAGAAGTATTTTCACGCTGAAGTAAACAGATCAAAGAAACCCTTCACCATCGTGATGCCTCCTCCGAATATCACAGGACAGCTTCACATGGGCCATGCCCTTGATAACACCATGCAGGATATCTTAACAAGATTTAAGAGAATGCAGGGCTTTGAGGCACTTTGGCAGCCCGGCACCGACCATGCGTCAATCGCGACTGAAGCAAAGGTTGTTGAGCAACTTAGAAAAGAAGGCATCGAAAAAGAAGATTTGGGCCGTGAAAAGTTCTTAGAGAGAGTATGGGACTGGAAGAAAGAATACGGCGGAAGAATCGTATCTCAGTTAAAGAAACTTGGTTCTTCATGCGACTGGGACAGAGAACGCTTCACAATGGACGAAGGCTGCAACAAGGCAGTTACCGAAGTTTTCTGTAAGATGCATAAAAAAGGCTGGATTTACAAGGGCTCAAGAATCGTTAACTGGTGTCCCGTTTGCGGAACTTCCATTTCCGATGCGGAAGTTGAATACGAAGAACAGGCAGGCCATTTTTGGCACATTAAGTATCCTCTTGTAGATGAAAACGGACAGCCTTCAAAGACAGAGTTTTTGGAGTTTGCAACCACACGTCCCGAAACAATGCTTGGCGATACCGCAGTTGCAGTTAACCCTAATGATGAAAGATATACATATTTAAAGGGAAGAAAAGTATGGCTTCCTTTGGTAAATAAGGCTATTCCCGTAGTTGAAGATAATTACGTTGATATGGAATTCGGAACAGGTGTAGTTAAGATTACTCCCGCTCACGACCCTAACGACTTTGAAGTTGGTAAGCGTCACAACTTGCCTGAAATCAACATCTTAAACGACGATGCAACCATCAATTCAAACGGTGGAGAATATGAAGGTTTAGATAGATACGAAGCAAGAAAACGTATTGTTGAAGATCTTGATAAGTTAGGTTTGCTTGTTGAAATCGAAGACTATTCACATAACGTAGGTACATGTTACCGTTGCGGCACAACAGTTGAACCTATGATTAAAAAGCAGTGGTTTGTAAAGATGGATGAGCTTATTAAGCCCGCCGTTAACGCTGTAAAGACAGGGGACATCAAGCTTGTTCCCGAATCAATGGACAAGACCTACTATAACTGGACAGACAACATTCGTGACTGGTGTATTTCAAGACAGCTTTGGTGGGGACACAGAATTCCTGCTTACTACTGTGAAGAATGCGGAGAAATAGTTGTTGCAAAATCAATGCCCGAAAAGTGCCCTAAGTGCGGATGCACTCACTTTAAGCAGGATGAAGATACACTTGATACATGGTTTTCTTCAGCTTTATGGCCTTTCTCAACCTTAGGATGGCCCGAACAGACAGAAGACTTAAAATACTTCTATCCCACAGACGTACTTGTAACAGGTTACGACATCATTTTCTTCTGGGTTATCAGAATGATTTTCTCAGGATTTGAAAATATGGGAGAGAGACCTTTCAAGGCAGTATTGTTCCACGGACTTGTTCGTGACTCACTTGGAAGAAAGATGAGTAAATCTTTAGGTAACGGTATCGATCCTTTGGAAATCATTGATAAGTACGGAGCAGATGCTTTGAGACTTACCCTTATTACAGGTAATGCACCCGGTAACGACATGCGTTTCTACAACGAACGTGTTGAAGCAAGCCGTAACTTTGCAAACAAGCTTTGGAACGCTTCAAGATTTATCATGATGAACATGCCTGACGGTGAAATCGCAGAGCCTTCAAAGGATGCTTTGGAAAGTGTTGATAAGTGGATTTTATCAAAGTGTAACTCTCTTATTAAAGAAGTTACCGACAACATGGAAAAGTACGAACTTGGTATTGCGGTTCAAAAGGTTTACGACTTTATCTGGGATGAATTCTGCGACTGGTACATTGAAATGGTTAAGCCCCGTCTTTACGCTGAGGGTAACAACGATTCAAAGAATGCCGCATTGTGGACATTAAAGACGGTTTGTATCAATGCATTAAAGCTTCTTCATCCTTACATGCCTTTTGTTACAGAAGAAATCTTTACAACCATTCAGGATAAGGAAGAATCCATTATGATTTCTTCTTGGCCCGAATACTCTAAAGACTTTGCTTTTGAAAAAGAAGAAAAGGCTATTGAAACAATCAAAGAAGCCGTTCGTGCAATCAGAAACGTACGTACAAACATGAACGTTGCTCCTTCAAGAAAAGCTGAAGTTTTTGTTGTAAGTAACAAGGCAGATGTAAGAGAAATCTTTGAAAGTGCAAACGTTTACTTTAAGCCTTTGGCTTATGCATCAAACGTATCAGTCCAGGCTGACAACGCAGGTATTGCTGAAGACGCAGTTTCTTGTGTGATTTCAGGCGCAACAATTTACATGCCTTTTGCAGAGCTTGTTGATATCTCAGCCGAAATCGAGAGACTTACCAAGGAAGAAGCGAGACTTCAAGGCGAAATCAAGCGTTCAAACGGTATGCTTTCAAATGAAAAGTTCATTGCCAAGGCTCCCGAAGCTAAGGTAAATGAAGAAAAAGAAAAGTTAAAGAAGTACGAAGAAATGTTAAAAGAAGTAACCGAAAGACTTGCTTCATTAAAGAAATAAGCTGTATTTACAGGCCCTCCGAAGAGATTCGGAGGGCTTTTTCTTTTTGCTGTTGACAGAAAGGAAAATCTACTGTACTATAACTGTATGAACTGTACTAAGTGTGTTAGTACAGTTAGAGAGGGAGATAGTGTTATTCATACAGAAAGGAGAGAGTCTTGATTGAATTAAATTACAGAGACTCGCGTCCTATCTACGAGCAGATTAAAGATTGCATTAGAAAGCTGATAATATCAGGTGTGATGCCGCCGAACGAAAAGTTAGAGTCGGTAAGGAGCCTTGCAATCAAGCTTTCCATCAATCCGAATACGATTCAAAGGGCTTACAATGAGCTTGAAAATGAGGGATACGTTTACTCAATCCCGGGAAAAGGAAGCTTTGTGTGCCCGGCCGTAAGACAGGATGAAGAGAAGATTGTTAATCTTAAGGCTAAACTAAAAGAAATTGCCGGTGAATTAAAATTCATGGGCGTAAGCTATGAGGAGCTTGTTACTTTGATAAAGGGAGATTGATTATGATAGTAGTTAAAGATTTAGTTAAAACCTTTGATGGTTTTAGAGCGTTAGACGGCATTTCTTTAACTGTTCCGACAGGTTCGGTGTATGGGCTTGTGGGGCCAAACGGTGCCGGTAAATCAACGCTTATAAGAAACATCTTGGGCATTTACAAAGAAGACGGGGGGAGCATTACAATAGATAACATTCCGGCATGGGAAAATGAAGATGTTAAGGCGCGTCTTGCATCCATTCCCGATGACTGGTTCTTTTTCCTTAATTCTACAATTAAGGAAATGAAGGATTTTTACAAGGGAGTATATCCTAATTTCAGTGAGGAAAGGTATGAAAAGTTAAAAGAAGCCTTCCCTATCGATGAAAAGAAACAAATAAGACATTTATCAAAAGGTATGCAAAAGCAGGTGGCTTTCTGGCTTGCATTATCGACAATGCCTGACTACCTCATTTTGGATGAGCCGGTTGACGGTCTCGACCCTGTCATGAGACGCCAGGTATGGAGCCTTATGATGAATGATGTGGCAGAAAGAGGCACCACTGTTCTTGTTTCAAGCCACAATTTAAGAGAGCTTGAAGACGTGTGCGATCATGTTGGAATCATGAATAAAGGAAAGCTTTTGCTTGAACGTGATTTAAGCTCATTACAGGATAACATTATAAAGCTTCAGGTTGCATTTGAAGAAGGCGTAACCGAATTACCGGAAGCTTTAAATAAGGAATTATCTATTCTTCATCTTTCAAAGCATGGACGCGTGTTTACAATCATCGTGCACCACTCTGCAAAAGAAGCTGAAGAAATCTTAAAGCCTTATAATCCCATTTTGGTGGATGCAATTCCGCTTACAATGGAAGAAATATTTGTATACGAATTGGGAGGTGAAAACTATGAAGTCAAAGAAATCATTCTTTGAAAAAAGCCTCTTTAAAGCAAACATAAAAAGATATTGGCTGATTTGGACAGTGCTTTCTGTGTTAATGTGCCTGGTGCCTGCGTTTGTTTTCAGCCAGTCAAGGTTGGAACTTGCCCACGGTAACATGATATCGCCTAAAGAAATAGCTTATATGTATAAGGCATTGGCGGTAGTTGCCGTTCCCATTACCGCATTTTTTGCAAGTGCCTTGGTGGGAGGCCTTCTTTGGAACTATTTATACACCCAAAGAAGTGTAGGCTTTTTCCACACCATTCCCGTAAGCAGAAATAAGCTCTTTGTGACCAATTACCTTTCGGGACTTGCTATTTTGCTTATTCCTTACCTTTTTGCGGCCCCCATCACCATGCTTGTGGTGCTTGGAATTGGTGCGGGAGTCCCTTCCGCAACTTTTGAGCTTATGTTTTGTGTGCTTTGTGAAACGATTTTATTTTTCTCAATAGCTACAGTTTCTGCCCATATAACAGGTAACATTTTTGGTATGGGAGCGCTTTATTTAACCATTAACTTTTTATCAACCTTTTTAACATATGTGGCGTCAAGAACCTACTGCAGGTTTGTGCTTGGAGTCTATAATGCAGACTTAGTCTGGACGGATTTCCTGTCCCCTTTAACGTATATATTGTCAAGGGTTGACTTAACAAACGGTGACAGTGCAGCCGATTATATCGGCTATTATCACTTTAACTCTGCCGTAAAGAGCTGGATGGGCGGAATAGGAGCGATTGCTGTATATGGAATTATCGGGTTGGCCTTATGCTTTCTTTCTTTATACCTCTATAAGAAAAGAAAAAGTGAAGTCGCCGGTGATTTTTCGGCATTCAGAATTTTAAGACCTGCTTTTATCGGACTCTTTTCATCGGTAGGCGGTTTGACACTTGCTTCACTTATAGTATCGATTGTATTTAATTCAAGAGAAGAAGACCCTTGGCTTTTCTTAGTGGTTTCTTTAATCAGTGCAACACTTGCATATTATGTAACAAAGATGATTATCGAAAAAAGCTTCTTTGTGTTTACAAAGAAGTCTATAAAGGGGCTTGTGGCTTTGTGGATAATTTTTTCTTTGTTCACAATCGCTGCAGGAAATGACATTTTTAAAGTTGCATACTCTCATCCCGCATTGGAAGAGATTGATAATTTAAGCTTTAATTTTAACGCGGGTTATTACGATATCGATGTAAAGGAAAATGAAGAAATCATTAAAGAGTTCTTTGATTTTCAGAATTTTCTTGCGGACCGTGCGGATGAAATTAAAGAAAGAAACCGCGAGTACGAAAATGATTACTATCATGATTTTTATTTTGATATTGAGTATCACGTTGCAAAGCAAAGCAATTCAAGATTTGAAAACAGGGATTACCGATTAAAGCTCTTTGAAGAAGATTTAAAGGATCCTGATTCCATAGCTTCTAAGCTTCTTGAGTTCTTAAGCAATAAGGAATTGTATAAAGCAATGATGGAATGCGGACAAGGTTATGAAATTGATTCGTGCAATGTGTACGGATCATTCTATAACAACAATAACGATTACTTTGATGAGACTCTTTGGCTTACGGACGCACAGGAAATGTATGATGCAATAATGAATGACATTGAAGCGGGACGAGTGAAAGTAAGCTCTTTAAACCAGCTTAGAATTTCACCTCCCATTGAAGTGTATTTTGATTTGAAAGGTCCTGTTTCAGAAAGAATGGGCAGAAGATACACTGAGCCCGGATCTTTAAGAATACAGATTACAAAGGATATGACAGAGTCCCTTAAGGTTATCGAAAAGTATTCTAAAAAGTCATACGATGAGTTGATGAAAATGTACGAAGATCATTACAACGAATATTCCAACGAATATTCCAACGATTATAGTGTTGATTATTCAGAAGATTTTTAATCGCTTTCTTGAGGGGGGAGCGATATATGGGCCCATGGAAACATGGGCCTTGTTTTATGTAATCTTTACATAACAAGGACATATTATTTAGCTATGCTAGAATGATTGCCTTAAATAGGCACTTTTAAGAAGAATTAACAAAAGATTATGTTTACATAATCGATAAGATATGATACATTTACATTATAGTTATGTAAAGTTATAGGGGGAATTGTGAAAAAGTCTAAGCACGTGATTCCGATTATATTGTTTGCGCTTAGTGCCTTTTGCTTACTTGTGGGCGCGGCAATTCTTTTTTTGGAACATTCAGGTGAACTCACTGTTGAACATACACATACTCATTTAAATAATGAGGCTAAAAATACAGAAACTTCCGTTTCTTCCACACCCATTGTAAGTGTTGAGGAGCTTCCCTTAGAAAAGGAAGAGCCGGCCGAGACGGTTTCTTTAGACGAAGTATCTTCTAATGAAGAAGCGGTAGAAGAAGTCATACCGGTTGAGAATCCCTACAAGGATTACTTCCTTCAAAACACAGACATGGCGGGATGGCTTAAGATTGAAGATACGATAGTTGACTATCCCGTAATGTGGACTCCCGGGGATGAAAACTATTATCTATACAGAAATTTTGACAAGAAAAAGGGAAAAGGCTGTCTTATCCTTGATACAGACTCAAAGCTTTGCCCAAGCTCCACGAATTTAATAATTCACGGTCATACTTATGATGACAACAGACATATCTATTTCGGAGAGCTAAACTACTACGAAGATAAGAGTTACAGAGACGAGCACCCGATAATTTCTTTGTATGCTCAGGACTGCGAGCATCGATACGAGGTAATGGCAGTATTCAGGTCCCAGGTCTTTTACGAGACTGACACCTGTTTTAAATACTACAAATTCTTCAATGCTTATTCAGAGGAAGAGTTTAAAGATTTCTATGACAATGTGATGGCGCTTTCTTTCTACGACACAGGCGTAACGGCTTCTTTTGGAGATAAGTTCATTACGCTATCCACCTGCTCAAATCATGTTGAGAACGGTAGACTTGTGGTGGTGGGAAAAGAAATAGAACCGGGCGACTCATACATAGCCATAGACTATGAGTCAAACAATGACAATTAATATCCAAAGAGGAGGGTATGGCATGAAAGTTTTTAAGAAAGCAGCTACTATTTTAGCAGCATTATCACTTGCATTGGGAATGTTCTCAATGAAGATTGACGCACAGGCAGAAGCAAAGACATGGTACATTCGTTATGATGACGGCACATCTGCATGGTATGCTTCAACAGACCAAAAGAACTGGAGCTACGCAGATCTTTCACTTATGGAAGAAGGCGACAACGTAGTAATCGATGCAAGCGGACGCGATCTTCCCCAGTTTACACTTCACGCACCCAAGAAAATCGGTGAACTTACAGCAGGCGGTAAGGCATCAGCAGTTGTTTATGCTCCTTATGTTACACACGCTTATGCTACCACAGGCGGAGCACTTTCAGTTAACGCACCTGTAGGATTGGCTGAAGGTTACCAGGGCGCAGCAATTCAGGTAAATGATAACGTTGATCGTTTGGTTGGTCATTATGATCCTAACGGAGTTGAACTTACACTCATTGGTGTAAAGGGAACAGTTAACCAGGCTAACGTTAAGTGGGATAAGAACTTATTAAGCAATGAGCTTACAATCTACAACGTAGCAGCAGGAAAGCTTAAGACAAATGAATGGGGATACGTTCATTTTGAAAATGATACAGATTATTCATTAACACCCGGCGCAGCTGCAGCAGCTCCCGCAGCAAACGCACCTGCGAAGAAGCTCGATGCAGTTCCTAGGACAGGAGCTTCCGAATTATCAGAATCAATCGTATTCTTCATGCTTGCAGCAGTATTTGCGGTAGGCGCAGTAGTTTATAAGAAAAAGACAGTTTAATAATTATTGGACTGTTTAAAGGCGGGCAGTGAGCCCGCCTTTTTTTGTGGGCTTTGGCGCTTTTGGTGGGCCAATATGAGATTATTTGTAAATTGGGAGCAAATTATAGACTAATTAGGGGCCCTTGGGGGCTCTCATGGGCCAATATGAAATCCATTGCAAATTAGGCGTAATTTTGGCTGTTTTGGACCTGATTTTGAACTAATTTGGGCCAATACATAAAGCATACATAATTGGGAGTAGAAAATGCGATTTTCTACTCCCAAATCATCATGGATTCAATATTAGCCCAAATGATTCTAAAAAGTGCTCTGAAAGGGGCTAAATTACTCCCAAATCTTCATGGATTTCACATTGGCCCACCTGAGCCGGAACAGACCATAAATAACACCTAATTTGCTCCCAATTTTTAAATTATTACTTATTGGGACACTAATCCATCAACCATTCTTCAATCTCATCTATGATTCTATCAATAGTCATCATATTAATGGGCTTATCGGCTGTTTCAAAAGTGAAGATCAATTCTCTGCCCGGAAGCAAACCGTTTGAATAGTATAAGTCTTCCTTTTCCAAAGCCTTCTTTCTATATTTAGGATCATCCATCATTCCATAATGCTCCCAATACTTGTATTCACCTGTCCTCTCTTTGTAAAAGGTAAAGTCGGGGTAAGAAGTTTGACCTCCAATAATAGCTTTGCATTCATATCGGAAAGGGATTTTTCGATGAAATAATTCCATATCGATAAGGCACTCCGATTTTGAACGGAGGATGTGCCCTGAGGGGCTTGGGAATTTAAGATTATCTAAAAATGTGGGATTTTGATCAAATGGTTGGTCTTGCCATTTTTGCACGTCTTCGTTGTTTGCTTTGATAAGTAATTCCTCGAATCTTTTTTGCGTGGTGGCGCTTTTAATCCAGGCGTCCTCACTCGGACAGTGCTTTAAATAAAGGTCAATGGCAGCTTTTTCTTTTTCCATAAGTATTATGCGTTCGGTTTCAATTCGTTTTTTCGCAAGGGCCGACGCAAGTTTGATTTCACTTTTGGGAAGATAGTTTCTTTCACCGTCATCAGGTTTTACAAACCATTTTGTAGCGTTACGATTATAAGAAATCTCCAGTTTTCCGGGAGGAGCTGATTTGATGGTTTTACGGCACTTTTCAATCTCAGCACAAAGAAAAGCTCGCCGTTTAAGAATTGAGTCGTACATATTTCTCCTTATTAAATTGATTTTAATGAAAACGGAAATCAGATTTTGACTTCCGAGGATAAAGAAAATATATGATAATCCAATCCGAGTGTCAAGCGATAAATTCTTCGAAAACTGATGGATATCGAGTATAATGGGATTGTCGATTTAAAATGATTTCAAAGCCATGTGAGAAATGGTGATTGAATTTGGAGGTATTCTATGAAGGCAGGTATAAGTGCATGCTCCAACGGACATATGAAAGAATGGAAAAATCAGGTTGATGAGCTTGTTGAAACTTTAAATAAAATGGGGATTGAGCCGATTCTTTCGCCCCACATATATGCAACCATCGACGAATTCAGTGCTTCCGACAAAGAACGCGCCGAGGACTTGATGCGCTTTTATTTAGATAAAGATATCACCAATATATTTGACATTTCAGGCGGCGATCTGGCTAACGGTGTTTTAAAGTATCTTGATTTTGATGTGATAAAAGAAACCGGTAAGACTTTCTGGGGATATTCAGATCTAACCACCATTATAAATGCCATCTATTCAATGACAGGAAAGTCCTCCGTTCTTTATCAAATAAAGAACATGGTTTGGAATTGTAAAGATATTCAACAGAAAAGATTCTTTGATTACATAGGCGGAAAAAACAATGACTTATTTGATTTAAAATACGATTTCTTGCAGGGAAAATCCATGGAAGGAATTGTTGTAGGCGGAAACATTCGCTGTTTTTCTAAACTTGCAGGCACAAAATACTGGCCTGATATGACGGGTAAAATCCTTCTTTTAGAATCACTTGGAGGAGAGAGCGGTCAGATTGCTACACTTCTAAATCAGCTTGATGACATAGGTGTGTTTAAGCAGATTTCCGGCGTTTTACTTGGAACATTCACAAATTATGAAAAAGCAGGCCTTGAACTTACTGTTTATGACTTACTTAAAATGCACATTTCTGATGATATGCCCGTAGCTTGTACAAAAGAAATCGGTCACGGAAATGATTCTAAAGCAATAAAGATTGGGGCTTATCAAGCTTTTTAGTGTAATAAGAATTGATGGGGTGACTTTTAAGGTATTTCAAAGAGCCGGTTGGGCCAATACGAAATCCATAGTAAATTGGGCGTAATTTTTGGCTGTTTTGGACCTGATTTTGGGCTAATGTGGGCCAATACATAAAGCATAAAAAATTGGGAGTAGAAAACGCGGTTTTCTACTCCCAATTCTTCGCGGATTTGATATTAGCCCAAACGATTCTAAAATGAGCCCTGAAAGGGGCTAAATTACTCCCAAATCTTCATGGATTTTATATTGGCCCACCAAAAAGCGCCAGAGCCCACGAAAAGCGCCAGAGCCCACGAAAAGCCCCAGAGCCCGCAAAAGGCCTCAATCCCCCGCACCGGTGCCCCAAAGCTCCCAACCCCGCAAAGTAAGGGAGCAGGCGCGTTGCCTGCTCCCTTAGTAAAACTATATGGTAAATCCGGGCTTATTTAAGCTTAAATACTGATACCTGATTTCCAAGGTCTTCCGCAATGTCTGTTAAGCGCCTTGCATCGGAAGCAAGTTCCTGCATATCCTGGTTAACAACAGTTGTGGAAGCTGAAGTTTCCTGGGTGGAAGCTGCATTTTCTTCTGCGATGGCAGAGAGGTTTGAAACGATGTCTGTAACAGTCTGACGTGACTTGTTTAACTGTCTCATGTTCTCTGAAATCTCAGATGCATTATCTCTTGACTGCTTAACGCCTTCAATGATTTCCTTAAATGCTGTAGCTGTTTCCGCAACCATTTCACTCTGGTTATTCATGATTACATTAACTTCGTTCATGGTGTTAACAGCCTTTTCTGAATCTTCCACAAGGGATGTAATGATTTCTTCAATTTTCTTTGCAGATTCGCTTGACTGTTCAGCAAGCTTTGAAATCTGTGAAGCAACAACTGCGAAGCCCTTTCCTTGTTCGCCTGCTCTTGCGGCTTCGATTGAAGCGTTAAGAGAAAGAAGGTTGGTTTCTTCTGCAATTGAAGTGATAAGGCTAACTGCCTCACCGATATTCTTAGCAGATTCGTTGGTGGTATTGGTCTGTTCGTAAATGATTTCGATGGCATCTTTTGCCTTTGCATTTACGCCTTCAAGTTTGGTAAGTGTTTCTGAAGCAGCCTTACCGCTTGTTTCCATACCGTCTGCAACTTCGTTTAACTTTTCGATGCTTTCATTGGTGCGTTCAACCAATTCGCCCATCTGAATAACCTTTTCGGTAGCATCTGTTGTATCTGTAGCCTGGCTGGTAGCGCCTTCTGCAATTTCCTGAACTGAGTGTTCAATCTGATCAAGAGATGTTGAACACTTTTCGCATGTTCCGCCAAGTGTACCTGCAAATGAGTCTACGTCGCCGCTCTTTGATTTAATGTTTTCAACGATTTCCTGAAGTTTATCCTGAAGGTCGTTGATGCTTCGGCAAATGTCGCCGCTTTCGTCCTTATTATTAAGAAGCTTTTCAGGAATTTCGTTTGTAAGGTCACCGCTTGCAACGGATGCAAGTGTATTAACACTGTAGATAAAGCGTTTGCTGATTGCTTCTGAAACAAACCATGCAACGATAAAGCAACCAACGACTACCAATACTGCAACAAAGATAATACCTGTTACAAGGGATCTTACTGTTGCGTTAACGGTTGCCTGAGGCTTTCCTGCAAACACCATACCGACTGCATTTCCGTTATCGTCTAAAAGAGGAATATAGTATGCAAAATAGGGTTTTCCGACTACGTTTACGTTTTCAGCAAAATATTCCTGCTTATTGTTAATAACCTTAGTAACAACTGCGTCACCTGCGGTTGTAAGTAATGCTCTTTTACCGTCGTCTTGGACAACTGAAGTTGAATAACGTGTATTTCCGAAGAAAAGTGTGGTAACGATACCGGTTTCTGCCTTAATACTATCCATTATTTCTGTTTCGATAGTAAGGTTTCTTGTTCCGTTAAACAATTGATCGTTTTCAACGTAATAATCGTTTCCTTCTACTTCTGTAGCATTTTCTCTTAAAAGAAGACAGGTAGAATGCAGAGCATCCTGAATTTCATCCTTCATTGAGGCTGTAGCCTTCTCTGATACGTAGAATCCGATTACCAATGATGCGACAAGAATTGGAACGATGGAGACAAGTAAGAGTTTTCCTTTTAGTTTCATAGTTAAATTCTCCTTTACAATTTATTTCTTATAGCCCGGAAAAGAATCCCTCTTTTCAAAGTCATTGTAGTTAGTTAATGTTAACGCATTGTAAACAAGGAGAAGAAATATCACATAAATGGGGATAAATGCCGTAAATATGCATATTTATAGCCTTAATACATTTGTTTGAGATGAGTGTTGCTCCTATGGTAATATATAAATGATAGTATATCTAAGAGTATGTATATAAATGTAAGGGGAGGTGAGGATTTTGGCAGAGGATTTAATGAAAGCGCTGAGCAATTTGGAAGAAATGCTTAAAGAAATTCCTCAGGATCAGCTGATAAAACCCCATCTTGATGAAGGCGAAGTAAACCCTGAAGTTGAAGCGCCTAAAGAAGAAGAAAACACCCATTGTATAAAGAACGGAGCCTATGTAAGAGTCGAAGACGATTGCATGAAGGCATGGTTATATTTAAATCCTCCAAAGCAAGGGGAGGATTATTACTCGCGGGATTTAATAATGCAGTTTCTTGCAGAATACGGTGTTATAGCGGGATTTCACACATCAAACATCGCAGCTATTGCAAAGAAGCATGTTTACGAGCGTGAGATTTTGGTTGCAAACGGCAAAGAAGCCGTAAGAGGCGAGCCGGGATTTTATGAATTTTTCTTTGATACCGGCGATAAACGTCATCCTTTAATAAGAGAAGACGGAACAGTTGACTATTCTTCCATGTCAAGCCTTTCAAACGTAGAGGAAGGTCAGCTGATTGCAAGGTATCATCACTCGGTTAAATCTGAGGACGGCTATGATGTACTTGGTAAAACGATAGCTTCAAAGCCTGCAAAAGACCTTCTTCCTTTAAGAGGAAAGGGCTTTTCAAATGCAAAGAACCCTGATGAGTACTATGCTACGATTTCAGGTAAGATAGAGTATAAAAACGGTCATATTGACATTAAAGACGTCCATGAAATAAGGGGCGATGTTGACATGATCACAGGTAAGGTTGAATTCTTTGGAGATATCCACATTCAGGGTAATGTGGGCACAGGTGTTGTGATAAGGTCAAGTAGAAACGTAACCGTTGACGGAGTGGTGGAAGCTGCCACTATTTATGCGGGCGGTGACGTGGTGTTAAAGAGAGGTATCCAAGGCGCGCAGAAAGCACACATTGTGGCAAGAGGTACGGTTTGCGCCGAATTTATAGAGCACACAAAGGTGGAAGCAGGGGAAGATATAAGAGCCAATTCCTTCCTTAATTCTGACGTTTACTCCGCAGGAAAGATTAAAGCCGAAGGAAAACAGGGAATAATTTTAGGCGGACACGTAAGAGGACTTCTTGGTGTTAGTGCTCAAAATATAGGAAACGATGCGGAAACAAAGACAGCGGTTTCTTGCGGCTATTCTGCTGAAGATTATGCTCACTATGTAGATGCATTCCAAAGAGAAACGGAAGCTCAAAAGCAGTTATCGGATACCGTTGAAAAAATGACCGAGCTTTTAAAATTAAGAAGGCTTGGAAAAGATGTTATGCCTGAAAAAACAAACCGCGATATTGCCTTTTTAAACGAGAAAAAAGACGAATATTTCGAGGCCCTTGATAAGGCAAGAACAGAAAAAGAAGAATTAACAAAAATTATTGAAAAAGGTAAAGGAAGTGTTATACTTGCAAATGACAAAATTTTTCGCGGCGTAACCATCTGCGTTGAAGGAAACGTTTACAAGGTAGAAAGAAACACGTCCTTTATGAAATATCATAATGAAGCGGGAAAGATTGTCCAAAGCGTAATTGTTGCAAGGTAGGTTTTTATTTGTATGGATTTTAAAGAAGCAGAGGACTGGCTTTACTCTATCCCCAGATTCGCCAAAAAGAATGAGGTAGAAAAGACAAAGCAGTTTTTGGATGAAGAAATAGGGGACTTCAGTAAAAGTATACCCACGATACATGTGGCCGGCACAAACGGTAAAGGTTCCGTTTGTGCTTATTTACGTGCCGCATTAAATGAGTGCGGTTTAAAGGTGGGACTTTTTACATCTCCTCACTTAGTGTCTGTCCTTGAAAGATTTATGATAGATGATGTAACCATGTCTGAAAGGGAGTTTACAAACACCCTTGAATACGTGCGTTCATTGATTGAAGACTTTAACAAAAAGTCGGGTAATGAAAAATATTTCCCCACTTTCTTTGAGTTTGTTTTCTTTATGGCAGCAGTGTGGTTTAAAAACAAGAAACCAGATGTGATTGTGCTTGAAACAGGCCTTGGGGGAAGACTTGATGCCACAAATTCAATAGAAAAGAAAGCAATTTCCGTCATTACCGAAATCGGTCTTGATCATACAGAATATTTGGGAAACACAAAAGAAGAAATTGCTTTTGAAAAAGCGGGTATTATAAAAGAGAATACTCCGGTTGTTTTCTTTAATAAAGAAGAAAACGTAAGCGATGTGATTAGAAACCGCGCCAAGGAATTAAATGCGCCCGTTTATGAAGTAAGTGTTAAAAATATTAAGAATTATGAAACAAACAATGCAGGGATTGATTTTTCAATGCAATCTTTGTATGATGGATTTGTCGAAATTGTGCTTAATACAAAGGCACTTTATCAAACAGAAAATGCGCTTATAGCATTTCGTGCATTAGAAGTTCTTTCTAAAGACTTTCCGTTTAAACTTGATTCGAAAGACTACGTTAAAGGTTTGTCTAAGATGAATTGGCCCGGCCGAATGGAAGTTGTGGCAGACCGCTTCATGGTGGACGGAGGTCACAACGAGGACGGAATAAAAGCATTCCTTGAATCGGTAAAAACATTTGATTATAAGAAGAAAGAGCTTTTATACAGCGCCGTTTCGGATAAAGATATTGATAAAGCGGCTTCTTTGATAAAAGAAAGCAGGCTTTTTGATAAAATCTACGTTTGCAAGCTTTCAAGCTACAGAGCTTCTAACTTAGACAGACTTAAAGAAGCCTTTAAGGATGTTCAAAACGTGGAATATTTTGACAACGTAGCAGAGGGAATTGGGAAGATGATTTCTGAAAGGTCAAGCGACACTTATTCGTTTGCGGCTGGGTCACTTTACCTTGTGGGCGAAATCAAATCCCTTATCTATGAGGAAGAAATTATATGATTAATTTTGAAGAAGAAATAAAAAAATTTAATCCAAGTCTTGAAGTCGAAGACGTTGAAAGCGCCATCTACAACCAGGACATTACCGACGTTGCGGATATTTTTATAAGAATGATAAAAGAAGACAAGGATAATTAACGCATGAGATGTTACAACTGTGGATGCGAACTTTCGGAACACAGCTTTTGCACCAATTGCGGCGTTGATGTAGCTCTTTACAAAAAGATAATTCGTACATCGAATTTCTTTTACAATCAGGGGCTGGAACGTGCCAAGGTGAGAGACCTTTCCGGCGCAATCGTATCCTTACGACAGAGTCTTAAATTTAATAAGAACAACATTAAGGCAAGAAACCTTTTGGGACTTGTCTATTTTGAGTTGGGAGAAGTGCCCGCTGCTTTATCCGAATGGGTAATAAGCAAAAACTTAAAGTCAAAGAAGAATATAGCTTCGGATTATCTTGAGCTTGTACAGTCAAGTGCGGCTAAGCTTGATACCATAAATCAATCCATAAAGAAGTACAACCAGGCGCTTGAATATGCCAAGGCCACAGACGGAATCGATATGGCTATCATTCAGTTAAAAAGAGTGCTTGGCTCAAATCCCAAATTCGTGCGTGCACATCAGCTTTTGGCTCTTTGCTACATTCAGACAAGAAAGCTTGAATATGCAAAAAGAGAGCTTGAAAAGTGCAAGGCAATTGATGTAAACAACACAATGACCCTTCGCTATTTAAGCGAAGTTGAAAATATGTTAAATCCCGTAGACGATAAAAAGAAGGGAAAGAGCAAGGACGGTTCGAAAGAACCTCTTACTTCCACCTACGTTGACGGAAACGAAGTTATCATTCAGCCTAACTACGTCAAAGAAAAGAAGGGCTCGAATACGGTACTTAACATTATTTTTGGTATAGCAATCGGATTTGCAGTCACTTTCTTTTTGGTGGTGCCTGCAAAGGTTGCGCAGATTAAAGCAAACTCCAACGAAGAAATCAAAAGCTACGGCACTCAGATTGAGTCTAAGAACACTATGATTTCAACCTTGGAAAAGACAATTAGCGAGCAGGAAGATAAGATTGCAACTTTAACTGAAAATCTTTCAGCCTATGCGGGAACGGAAGGAACCCTTCTTTCAATGGAAAACCTTTTGAAGGCTTCCTCCATTTACCTTGAAAATCCTGAAAATTATCTGGAAGTTGCGGATTATATAAGAGAAGTGGATGAATCCACTTGGACAGAAGAAACCAGTGAAAACTATAAGAGATTGTATTCAGCATTAAAGAACGCAATCGGACCTACAGTTTCTACGGAGTATTACAACGAAGGCTTTAACGCTCTTAAAAACGGACAGTTTGAAGATGCGATTGCTTACCTTGAAGGTTCAGTTTTCTTTAACCCTTCAAATGTAGATGCGGTTTATCAGTTGGCGGTTTCTTATGAAAGAGCAGGCAAGCTTGAAGATGCCAAGACTACCTATAAGAAGGTAACGGAATCTTACATGGGAACCTGGCAGGCTAAGCAGGCAGAAACTGCATTGGCAAAGCTTGAGACACCTGCGGAATAGCACAGTTTTTTGCAGGTGCTTGACAACGTAAATATCGAAAGATATAATCACATAAAGCAATGAAGATGCGTAAGTAGTATATATGAACATGTTGACAGAGAATTGTGTCACCGGTTGAGAGCACATAACATAAGCATATATATGAATTTCAACATCGGAGCATTTTTGCGAAAACGGTTTACCGGCTAAGCAAAATGGAGACGCCACATTAAGGCGTAACGAGTGCGGATAAGTTTCTTTATCCGAACATGGGTGGTACCGCGATGATTTCGTCCCATGGCAAGTAAAATTGCCATGGGGCTTTTTTTATCTAAAAAGGTCCTTTGGCACAGCAAAAGAGGAGGAAGAAATGGCTGATTTAAATGAATTAACCCAGAAGCTTTCAGACATTAAAACTGAAGTTTCCGAAGGCCTTAAGGCACTTGCAAATTCAAAAGAAGCTTTTGAATATCGTAAAAGCCTTATGGATTCAAAGACCGGTAAAATCGGCACTCTCATGAGAGAGATGGGCAAAATCCCCAATGAATTAAAAGCCGAATACGGTAAAAAAGTAAATGAGATTAAAACCTGGGCGCAGGAAGAGTTTGACGCTTTAGAGACTAAGCTTAAAGAAAAAGAAATGCTTATGCGCTATGAAAGCGAAAAGATTGATGTAACCCTTCCCGCAAAGATGCGTAAAAAGGGTAACCTTCACCCCAATACTTTAGTTAAGAACCAGATAGTTGATATCTTTGGTTCCATGGGATTTGACGTATACGAAGGAACAGAAATCGAGACCGATTACTACAACTTCACCGCGCTCAACATTCCCGACAATCATCCCGCAAGAGATATGCAGGATACATTTTATTTAAGCCCTGAGTTCTTGCTTCGTACACAGACATCTGCAGGTCAGATTCACGTAATGGAAGAAAAGAAACCGCCCATTAAGATTGTATCTCCCGGTAAGGTGTTCCGTTCAGACGATGATGCCACACATTCACCTATGTTTGGCCAGATGGAAGGACTTGTGGTTGATAAAGGAATCACACTTTGCGACCTTCAGGGTATGTTGAATGTGTTTGTTGAAAAGATTTTCGGTGATGGCACCACCACTAGACTCCGTCCTTCATACTTCCCTTTCACAGAGCCTTCGGTTGAAGTAGACGTAAGCTGCTTCCAGTGTAAGGGTAAGGGATGTAAGCTCTGCAAGGGTACCGGCTGGATAGAGGTACTCGGCGCAGGCGTAGTTAACAAGAAAGTTCTTGAAGACTGCCACATCGATTCAGATGTATACAGCGGTATTGCTTTCGGTATCGGTATCGAGCGTATCGCAATGCTTAAGTACGGCATTAACAATATTAAATTATTATTCGAGTCTGATTTAAGAGTATTAGATCAGCTTGATGAGTAGAAAGGAGGAAATGTTTAATGTTAGTACCGATTAGTTGGTTAAAAGATTATGTGGATATAAATGTTTCCCCCGATGTTTTGGAGGAAAAGCTTTTCTCTTGCGGATTTGAAGTAGAAGAAAAGTATCAGGTTGGTAAAGATATAAGCAATGTTGTAGTTGGCCTTGTTAAGACCTGCGAGGATATTGAAGGCACACACCTTCATTTATGTAAGGTAGATGCCGGAAAGCACGGTGAACTCCAGATTTGCTGTGGCGCTGACAACGTGCATGCGGGAGGTAAGTTCCCCCTTGCATTAATAGGAGCAACAGTTTATGCAACAGCTAAAGACCACGTTACCGTTGAAGGCGTTATGACCATAGGCCAGGGCAAGTTAAGAGGATATGATTCATTTGGTATGCTTTGCTCAGGAACTGAACTTGGCGTATCTGAAGATATGTATCCCGGTGCCGGCTACAACGGACTTTTGGCACTTCCCGATGATGCGGAAGTTGGCGCTGATGTAAAGCCTATTTTGGGACTTGATGATTGGATTTTCGACGTTTCAATCACAGCAAACCGTCCCGATTGTCAGAGCATTTTTGGTCTTGCAAGAGAAGTTGCGGCAGTTTTGGAACTTCCTATTAAAACTCCCGCTCTTGATTACACTGAGACAGACGTAAAGAAACCTTTTAATGTAACTGTTGAAGCTAAGGACATTTGCCCTCGCTACACAGCTCACTATGTATACGATGTAAAAATCGGCGAATCACCTGCATGGATGAAGAGACGCCTTGCGCTTGTAGGCTGTAACTCCATCTCCAACATGGTAGACATCACTAACTACGTATTAAAAGAACTCGGTCAGCCCATGCATGCTTTTGACTATGCATACCTTGAAGGCGATGCAATCAATGTTCGCCGAGCTGCTGACGGAGAGAAGATTGTTACACTCGATGAGAAAGAATTCGAGCTTAATTCAAATAACCTCGTAATCTGCGACGGCAAGAAGCCTGTTGCTCTTGCAGGTATCATGGGCGGTCTCAACTCAGAGATTCTCGATACTACTACCGCAGTTATGTTTGAGTCTGCTAAGTTCGAGAGAGATAACATCCGTAAGAGCTCCAAGGCTCTCGGTCAGGTATCGGATTCAAGTGCAAGATTTTCTAAGGGCGTTGACGAATACACAACCGTTATGGCATTAAAGAGAGCTTTACACTTAGTTGAAGAGCTTGGATGCGGTAAGGTTTCTTCTACCGGATTTGACGTAAATACAGGTAACTCAATCGAGCCTTTTGAATTAAAGGCAAGTGTAGCTAAAGTAAACGGAGTGCTTGGAATCAAGGTTCCCGATAAAGACATCGTAAGAATCCTTACAAACCTTGACTTTAAGCCCGAACTTTCAGGCGACGAGCTCACACTTCACATTCCTGCTTACAGAGAAGATATGGCGACATATCAGGATGTGGCTGAAGAAGTTATCAGAATGTATGGTTACGATCACATCACACCTACATTCATCCCTACAGCTCAGGTTACAAGTGGCGGATACAATCTTCAGCAAAGAACAGAGCTTAAGATTAAGAGAGCTCTTTGCGCACAAGGGGCTTTTGAAGGAGTGCATTATTCATTCTTCTCACCTTCCGACTTGGATTTGCTTAGACTTCCGGAAGATGCGCCCGAAAGACATGCAATTAAGCTTATTAATCCTATAAATAAAGACCTTTCATTAATGAGAACAACCCTTGCTCCTCAGATGATTGCAGCACTTGCTCGTAACCAAAAGAACGGTATCTTGGAAGGAAGAATCTTCGAGCTTGGAAACAAGTTCATCGCAGGAAAGCTTCCTTTGGAAGATTATCCCGATGAGAGAGAAACAATCTGTATCGGAGTATTCGGAGAAAACGAAGATTTCTTTAGCTTAAAGGGATTGGTGGATGCCATTGCAGATTCTTTGGACATTGAATTTGAGTACGAAGAAACCACAAAGACTTTCCTTCATCCTTACAGAACAGCAAAGGTTCTTTGCGAAGGCGTAGAAATCGGATATTTGGGACAGCTTCTTTACGAAATCGTGGATGAGCTTGATATGAGAGTAAACGGCTATATCGCTGAAATCGACTTAAAGGCTTTGACCAAGTATTACGGAAAGAATCAGAAGTTCATTCCTTTACCTAAGTACGCAGAAGAAAAGAGAGATTTCTGCTTTGTAATGGATAAGAAGTTAACATGTGCCCAGATCGAAGGCGCCATCAAGGAAGCCTGCGACTACATCACAAGCATTGAACTTTTCGACCTTTACGAAGGCGCTCAGCTTGGAGATAAGAAGAGTATGGCATTCTCTGTAGTATTTACTCCAAAGGATGAAGAATTCACTCAGGAAATGACTGATGAATTTGTAAACGACATTTTAAAGAATGTACAGGATAAGTACGGCGCAACTTTAAGAGCATAAAAAAATTAAGGCCCGACCAAACCGGTCGGGCCTTTTTGTTTCTTTATTCAGTAGTTTCTTTCTTTGCTAAATCGTTTGTATCAAGCGTTTTTCCAAATACCACAAATCTGTCGTAAAGGTATTCAAGCACGAAGTTTGCAAGCATGTTTATCGCGGTTACGATGAATCCGTTTACGCCCAAATCTTCCGCTAAGTAGTTTCCAAAGATTGTTGATGCGGGAGTAAAGATTGCATAGAAGATTGCAACCTTTATCATGGCAATCGGAACGTTACCTGCGGATTTAAAAGTAAATCTTCTATTTAGAGTAAAGTTCCATAAAACGGATGCTACCAAAGCAATTAAATATTTAAACCAATAGCTTGTGTCCGTTAACGTTTCAAGGAGTGTAAACACTCCGATTTCTATAAGGCCTGCAGAGGCTGAAAACAATACAAACTTAAGTGTTCTAAGTAATTCTTTTTTCTTTTCCATATTATTCTGACAAACTCTTTAAATATTTTCCTGCGCTAAGCCAGATAACGTAAGCAATAGCGGAACCAATTAAAGCGGTAATAAGCTGAGTGCCGCTGAATGTTACCTTTGCTGCGGCAAGTGCTTCGGGCTTTAAGTTCTGAACTGCTTTTGTGTAAACGAGTAAGCAATTTGAAATAACTCCGCCCATGAATGCTGCTTTAAGCACACATCCAACCGCCATGCCGATAGGAAGTGATAAAGTCTGGTTTCTTTTAAACCTTTTATAAATCACATGAGTTGCTACGCAAAGAATGATGTTTCCCACCATAACTGCGGGGATAATTAAAGGAACCATCTTCATGATGGGAGCGCCTGTAATAAGGTAAGATGTTACAGGTGCAATAATTGAAAGAATTATTCCAACCCAGGGACCCAAGGTCAGGGTTGCGATAATAAGTATTGTGTTAATGATGGGGCCTGTAATAAACACTGAAATGTTTTTAAAAAACTGGCTTACCACCATCAGTCCTAAGAGTATACCTGCTGTAACAATTTGTTTAGTTGTAATCTTTTTCATAACCAATCCTCCGAATACTAATATACTCTGATAAAAAAGGAAAAACAATCGGGGATTTTTTTATGACAAATTTTATCCATATTTAATGAATTCTGCTGGATTATAAGGCATCCGTGTGTTATAATATCTCGATGATTGTGGCCGATTGGGCCATTAAGGAGGAAATTTTTAATGAGTTTGAAAGTAGAAAAGTTAGAAAACAGCATGGCTAAGCTCACTATTGAAGTCGATGCTTCCGAATTAGAAAAAGCTATCGAGAAGGCTTATCATAAACAGAAAAATAAGATCAGCGTTCCCGGTTTTAGAAAAGGAAAAGTTCCCCGTCAGATGATCGAAAAGATGTACGGAAAAGAAGTATTCTATGAAGATGCGGCTAATGAACTTATTCCTGAAGCATACGAAAAAGCTTATGACGAATGCGAAGAAGAAATCGTAAGCACACCCGAAATCGAAGTTGTTCAGATCGAAGCAGGAAAGCCTTTCATTTTCACAGCAAAGGTTGCTTTAAAGCCTGAAATCAAGCTTGGTAAGTATAAGGGCGTTAAGGTTTCTAAGCCTGATACAGCTGTAACAGATGAAGAAGTTATGGCAGTTATCGAAAAAGAACGTGAAAACAGTGCAAGAAGCATTTCCGTTGAAAGACCTGTAAAGGAGAAGGACGAAGTTATCCTTGACTTTGAAGGATTCGTTGGCGGAAAGGCATTCGAAGGCGGTAAGGGTGAGAACTATCCTCTTACAATCGGTTCAGGTGCATTCATTCCCGGATTTGAAGATCAGTTAATCGGCGCTGAAATCGGTAAGGAAGTAGAAGTTAAGGTTACATTCCCTAAGGATTATCAGGCAGAAGAACTTAAGGGTAAGAAAGCTACATTTAAGTGCACCATCAAGGAAGTAAAGGAAAAAGAACTTCCCGAACTTGATGATGAATTTGCAAGCGAAGTATCAGAATACGATACATTTAAGGAATACAAAGAAGCTACAGTTAAGAGCCTTGAAGAAAAGAAGGCTAACGATGCTAAGAACAAGAAGGAAGATGAAGCTATCGAAGCTATCATCAAGGCTTCAGAAATCAACATTCCCGAAGCTATGCTTGAAACTCAGAAGCGTCAGATGGTTCAGGAATTTGCTCAGAACATTCAGCAGAACGGCCTTTCAATGGAACAGTACTTCCAGTTCACAGGCTTAACAGCTGAAAAGCTTATGGAACAGGTTGCTCCCAACGCTGAAAAGAGAATTAAGTCTCGTCTCGTACTTGAAGGCGTAGCTAAGGCTGAAAAGCTTGAAGCAAGCGAAGAAGATTACGCTAAGGAACTTCAGAGAATGGCAGATGCTTACAAGATGGAACTTGACAAGATCAAGGAAATGGTCGACGACAACTCCAAGAAGCAGATTATGGACGACCTTGCTATTCAGAAGGCAGTTGACTTTGTTGTTTCAAACGCAAAGGAAGCTTAATTCAGGAAAGAATTACTATATTACAATAGAAAAGAGGGATAAATATGAGTTTAGTGCCTTACGTCATTGAGCAGACAAGCAGAGGAGAACGCTCCTACGATATCTACTCAAGACTTTTAAAAGAAAGAATTATCTTTTTAGGTGAAGAGGTAAACGATGTTACCGCAAGCCTTGTGGTAGCACAGCTTTTGTTCCTCGAAGCAGAAGATCCCGAAAAGGACATTCATCTTTACATCAACTCTCCCGGCGGTTCCATCACAGCCGGCATGGCAATTTATGACACCATGCAGTTTGTAAAGTGTGACGTTTCCACCACCTGTATCGGTATGGCAGCATCAATGGGTGCTTTCTTACTTGCAGGAGGAACAAAGGGTAAAAGATATGCACTTCCCAATGCAGAAATCATGATTCACCAGCCTTTAGGCGGAGCACAGGGACAGGCAACAGAAATCGAAATTGCCGCTAAGCATATCATTCAGACAAGAGAAAGAATGAACAGAATCCTTTCAGAAAACACCGGCAAGCCTTATGAAGATGTTTGCAAGGATACAGAAAGAGATAACTGGAAGACAGCTGAAGAAGCTAAGGAATACGGACTTGTAGATGAAGTTATCTACAGCCACAACAATAAATAATTCGGAGAACGCAAATGGCTAAAATGACCAACAACGGACCTAAGTGCTGTTCTTTCTGCGGAAAGACTCAGGACATGGTCCAGAAGCTGATTGCCGGCCCCAACGATATTTACATCTGTGATGAATGTGTTGAAATTTGCGCAGACATCATTGAAGAAGAGCTTGAAGAATCTTCAAGAAACGATTCAAAAGATGAACTTGAGGGCATAAAACTTTTAAAGCCTGCCGAAATCAAAGAGTTTCTCGATGAGTATGTTATCGGCCAGGAAAATGCAAAGAAAGTTTTATCGGTAGCGGTTTACAACCATTACAAAAGAATAATGTCTAAGAGCGATGATTCCGACGATGTGGAGCTTCAGAAATCAAACATTTTGATGGTGGGCCCTACAGGTTCGGGTAAGACATATCTTGCTCAGACACTTGCTAAAATAATAAATGTGCCGTTTGCTATTGCCGATGCAACCACTCTTACTGAGGCCGGTTACGTGGGCGAAGATGTTGAAAACATTCTTCTTAAGCTTATTCAGGCAGCGGACTACGATATAGAGAGAGCTTCATGCGGTATCATCTATATCGATGAAATTGATAAGATTACAAAGAAAAGCGAAAATGTTTCCATTACCAGAGATGTATCGGGTGAAGGCGTACAGCAGGCTTTGCTTAAGATAATCGAAGGTACACAGGCAAACGTTCCGCCCCAGGGTGGAAGAAAGCATCCTCATCAGGAGCTTATCCCCATCGATACCACCAACATTTTGTTTATCTGCGGTGGTGCATTTGACGGCTTGGAAAAGATCGTTGAAGCAAGACTTGATAAGAGTTCAATCGGCTTTAACGCTCCCGTAAGCGAAAAGTCAAAGAAAGATATCGGTGAAGTGTTAAAGGACGTTACCCCTCAGGATTTGATCAAGTTTGGACTTATCCCTGAATTTGTGGGACGTGTTCCGATTAACGTTACTTTGGAAGGCCTTGATGAAGAAGCAATGCTTCGAATCTTAAAAGAGCCCAAGAACGCGCTTATCAAGCAGTACAAGAAGCTTTTCAACATGGACAATGTTGAGCTTGAGTTTGAAGATGAAGCCATTCTTGCAATTGCTAAGAAAGCAATGGAACAAAAGACCGGAGCAAGAGGACTTCGCTCTATCTTAGAAAACATAATGATGGATGTTATGTTTAAGATTCCTTCGGATGACACTATTATTAAGTGCACCATCACCAAGGAATGTGTAACAGGAAAAGCGGAACCTATTACGGTACGCGCCGGAAAAGGCTTAAAGAAAGCCTTGTAAGATTAGTTTATTTGTAACTTAAACGCTGTATGATTTATTGGTCATACAGCGTTTTCTACCTTATAGGAGAAAGAAGGACTGACATGGGTATTATCAGAGAAATGCCTGCGATTGTCGTAAAAGATATAGTGCTTATGCCTCACATGAGCGTTAACTTTTCGCTTCTTACAAAAGAAGCAGCTTTGGCCTGCGAAAAAGCCATGAAGGGTGACCAGCTTGTTTTTGTGGCTTTTCAAAAGAAAGAACAAAGCTTTGTGAGCAAAGAAAACCTTTATGAAATCGGTATGGTCACAAAGATAAAGCAGATAAATAAGCTTCCCGATAAAAATGTGCAGCTTATTTTGGAAAGCAATAAGCGCGCAAAGATTGTGGAAGTGCTTGATGATAAAGCAACCTATGTGCTTGTTGAAAGCGTGGAAGAAACAGGCGAAGATATTGAAAAGCACGAAAAAGAAGCAATGCTTAGAACCATCAGAGAGCTTTTCATAGAGTATAGCTTATATAATTCAAACGTAGCTAAGCCCATGATAAAGACAGTCAATCACACAAACAGTATCGGTGAAGTGACAGACTTTATAACAGGAACCGTGATTCTACCCTATGAAGTTAAGCTTTCTTTGCTTAATACTTTGGATGTTATTAAGCGCTATAACAGGCTTCTTGAAATCTTAAGGGATGAGATCGAAGTTTCAAAAATAAAGGCAGACTTAAAGAAAAAGACCAATATAAAGGTTTCAAAGGCCCAAAGAGAGTTCTTTTTGCGTGAACAGATGGGAGCCATAAAGAAAGAACTTGGCGAAGATCCTTTATCCGAAGATGCAGAGTTTAGAAAAGAACTTGAAAAGCTTGAAGCTTCAAAAGAAGTAAAAGAAAAAATAGAAAAAGAAATATCCCGTCTTTCAAGCCTTAATGCAGGCGGTAGCGAAGCACAGGTTGAAAGAGGTTATATAGAGACCCTTTTAGAGCTTCCCTGGGATAAGATGAGCGAAGATACTCATGATATTAAAAAAGCCAGGGAAATTTTGGATAAAGACCATTACGGTCTTGAAAAGGTAAAAGAAAGAATCCTTGAATTTTTGGCGGTAAGAGCCCTTAACTCTAAGGGAGAGAGCCCCATTATTTGCTTAGTCGGCCCTCCCGGAACGGGTAAAACTTCCATAGCAAAAAGCATTGCCAGAGCCCTTAATAAAAAGTATGTACGCATTTGCTTAGGCGGTGTAAAAGATGAAGCTGAAATAAGAGGTCACAGACGTACTTATGTAGGCGCAATGCCCGGTAACATTGTGGCAGGCTTAAAGCAGGCAGGAGTAAAGAATCCTTTGATGCTTTTAGATGAAATAGATAAGGCATCTGATGAACACAGAGGCGATACTTCCTCAGCTCTTTTGGAAGTGCTTGATAGCGAGCAAAACTCTCACTTTAGAGATCACTATGTGGGAATCCCCGTAGATTTATCGGAAGTATTGTTTATAGCTACGGCAAATTCAGCAAGCGATATTCCAAGACCTTTGTATGACAGAATGGAAGTTATCGAAGTAACTTCTTATACCGCTAACGAAAAATTCCATATTGCGAAGGAATATCTTTTAAAGAAGCAGTTTGAAAAGAACGGTCTTAAAAAGAAGAATCTAAGCATAAACGACGGCGCCATAAAGAAAATCATAGACGCTTACACAAAGGAAGCGGGCGTCAGAGAATTAGAGAGAAAAATCTCTGAAATATGCAGAAAAGCAGCTATGAGGATTCTTGAAAACGGCGATGAAAAGATTACAGTCACGGCCGCTAATTTAAAGGATTTTCTTGGTAAAGAAAAGTATAGAAACGATACTAAGAATAAACGCGATGAAGCAGGAATTGTAAGAGGCCTTGCTTGGACTCCGGTCGGAGGCACCACTCTTTCAATCGAAGTAAATGTAATGCCCGGAAAAGGTGAGCTTGAGCTTACGGGCCAGATGGGCGATGTGATGAAAGAATCAGCTCTTGCCGGCATCAGCTACTTAAGAAGCATTGCAAGTAAGTATAAAATCGATTCTTCTTTCTTTGCTGAAAACGATATTCACATTCACATTCCGGAAGGCGCAGTGCCTAAGGATGGCCCTTCTGCAGGTATCACTATGGCAACCGCGGTTCTTTCTGCAATCACAAATGTGCCCATCAGCAGAAATGTGGCAATGACCGGCGAAATTACCCTTAGAGGAAGAGTGCTTGCGGTAGGCGGTCTTAAGGAAAAAATTCTTGCGGCGAAAACCGCAGGTATTATAATGGTGTTAGTACCTTTAGAAAACAAGGCGGATATAGAAGAGATTTCCGAAGAAATTAAAGATGGTTTGGAAATAGTTTACGTATCCTCAATGAAAGACGTATTGGAAAAAGTATATGAAAATTAAATCGGCAGAACTTGAATGCGTATGCGGTATCACAAGTAAGCTTCCCGTAAACACATTACCTGAAATCGCTTTTTGCGGAAAGAGTAATGTGGGAAAGTCTTCACTTATAAATACCCTCGTAAACAGAAAGGCTTTGGCAAGAACTTCTCAAAGCCCCGGAAAGACGCAGACTATTAACTTTTATAACTTAAATAAAGAGCTTTACATGGTGGATTTACCCGGATACGGATATGCCCAGGTAAGTAAAGAAGTGCGTGAAAAATGGGGAAAGATGATTGAAAAGTATCTTAGAACCTCAAAAATGCTTTGCGCCGTGTTTCTTTTGATAGACATTCGTCATGAGCCTTCGGGCAATGACGTAATGATGTATGACTGGATAAAGAATAACGGATATGAGCCAATCATCATCTGCACCAAGGCCGACAAAATCAGTAAAGGCGCCACTCAAAAGAACTTAAAGATTATAAGAGATAAGTTAAAGTGCAAAAAAGATACAATAATGATTCCTTTTTCTTCGCAGACTAAGCAAGGAAAGGAAGAAGTGTATACACTAATGGATGAAATCTTGCAGCGTACTTCTCAAAATGCAAGTAATCCTACAGAAAACGAGTAAAGGTGAGGATCAGGGGAGTGAAAAAATCAACTTTATATCTAAAGGCATTGGTAAATATATTGTTATACGCCATAGCGGCGGTGCTTGTGGTAGTGTTTGTGCCAAAGCTCATTGTATTCTTTATGCCTTTTGTAATCGGATGGATTGTCTCAGCAATTGCCAATCCACCAATCAAATTCTTTGAAGAAAAAATCAAATTTAAAAGAAAAACCTCGTCAGCAATATTTATCGTGCTGATTCTGGCAGTCATAATATTGGCTTTATACGGAATCGTGGTTTTCCTTATTAACGAAGGAATCGGCCTTGTTTCAAGCATTCCCGATAAATGGGATGGTATTCAAAAAAGCCTTGATACCTTTGGAGATAACGTAAGTAAACTTACGGCCAATTTACCCAGCGAATTTAGTAAACCTTTTAAGAACTTCGGTAATTTCGTGATGGGTTCTTTGTCCGAATTTGTTTCGGGATTAACTGCCAAGGAGAATGGAACATCCTTAATTTCCAGCATTTCAGAGGGTATCGGAAGTGTTGCGAATATAATAATCGGAATTATTATGACGGTTCTTTCCGCATATTTCTTTGCGGTTGAAAGAAACGCGGTGATAGAGTTCTTTAAAAGGCACATGTCTAAAAAGGTTCGCACAAAGGTTGAAGCTGCGGTAAGAGGCCTTAAAAATGCGGTGGGCGGATACTTTAAAGCACAGCTTTGGATAGAGCTTTGGGTGTACGTGATTACTGTAATCGGCCTTATTATATTAAGAGTCGATTATGCGGTGCTCATCGGCCTTGGCATAGCGTTCTTAGACTTTTTGCCCTTCTTTGGCGCAGGCCTTATCATGGTTCCTTGGGCGGTTGTTGCTTTTGTTAACAACGATTTCTGGATTGGAGTAGGCCTTTTAATCACTTGGGGTGTGGGTCAGCTTGTAAGACAGCTTATTCAGCCTAAAATCGTGGGTGATCAGGTTGGGGTGGCTCCGCTTCCTACATTGATCCTTCTATTTTTAGGATATAAGTGGAAGGGCGTGTTCGGTATGGTTATTGCTTTGCCTATAGCCATGATATTCATAGCTTTGTACGAAGAACACGTTTTTGATACGTTTACATATTCTGTTAAGATTTTATGGGATGGACTTTCTTCTTTCAGAAGAATTAAGGAACCTTCAACCGAAAAAGAAATTGAGGAAAAGGGGAACGACTGATAGATGAAAAAATTTGCGCAGTTTATGCTTACACTTATTCCTGCTGTAGTATTCATTGTGTTGCAGGTTGCGGTATCAATGATACTTACTTATGGATATGTGTTTAAATATATCCTTGAAAATGGATTTGACGTAGAAAGTTACAGCAGTTACGTGCTGGGACTTACGCAGGACAGTGATTTCCTATGGAAGGTAATGGTGGTATTTGAAATACTTGCCTTAATTACGTTTGTGTTACTTTATTTTGTTGGGTTAAAGAAAAAAATAAATACTTTTTCAGGCCGCTTCAGTGCCACATCTTTTCCGGCAATCATTCTTTTATTTATGGGAGCGGAGTTTGGAACAGGAGTGCTTTTACAGCTTTCAAGCTTTGCTTTCCCCAAGGTAATCGAAGATTATGCAAAGATGATAGAGCAATCGGGACTTGGAGAATTAAGCCTTATATCAACCATCATGACCTTGGTTGCGGCGCCTATTGTGGAAGAGCTTGCCTTTAGAGGCGTGACAATGCACTGGGCAAAGAGACTTACAAATAAGTTCTGGATTGTAAATCTTATTCAGGCATTCCTTTTTGGATTTGTGCACTTAAATATCGTGCAAGGAACTTATGCCTTCCTTTTGGGCTTATTCTTAGGATATGTGGCACACAAATACAATTCCTTATGGCCTTCAATTGTGGGTCACTTAGTATTTAACTTTACAGGCACTTATCTTGTAGGCTTGGCATTTGGCCAAGGCCCTGAAATATCCTTTGCAAGACTTGCAATAGTAATGCTTGTATCGGTAGTGTTTGTTGGCGCAGCCCTTAAGCTTTTAAGCAACGATAAAGATTGCTCCGAAAGCGTAGAAACTGTATAGAATAAATAAAACCCTCCGAGATTAATCTCGGAGGGTTATTTTATTGATTTGTTTATTACCTTTCAGCAGTATATCGTATAACTGCCTTATCTCTTATGGTTTTTCTCTCTTTTTCAACTAATGTAAATCCCGATTCTTTCTTAGGATAATTATCTATAATGCTTCTTTCAACACCTTCATCAACGCCGGGCTTAATGATAAGTGTAAGGTCCGCACCATCTGTGGGTGTGTAGCTATCATTAAACTTATCAAGGTCATCTTCTCTGATTACCAAAACATTTTCGCATTGTGATAAAAGAAGGCAATCGTCCACGCTTTCATTCCACCATCCTGCTGGAAGCACGTATATGCAATCAGTCTTTCCGGCGACTTTATCAAGCTCCTGACCGCCTGTAAAGAGATAATTGTTTCCAAGTCTTAAGGCGTTTGAAGAAATTAAAAGGATTAAAGTAAAGCCGATGATGGCATAAAGCCTTATGGTTTCTTTTTTTATGAATTTACGAATCAAAACGTAGAAACAGCAAATCACAAACACGCTTACCCAAGGGAAGAGAAGGAAAATGTATCTGTCTACCAAAAATGGAATAGACTTTGAAACAAGGGTAAAGTAAAGGGTAAAGGGGACTATTATGAGAAGTCCTTTTTCTTCGACCTTTCCGAAGAAGGTTTCTTTTTTTATGGCTTTAAAAACGAAGTAAGCAATAGTGACAAGCGCTAAGAAAGAAACAAACGCCCATCCCGGTATGCCCAAGGTGTGGCTTGTAAGCACATCAAGCATCACTCTTACTCTGTAGCTTAAATCAGAAAGTGAGAAGAGGGCGCCAAAGGTTCCCTGTGTCACTGAGCCGTGGAACACCGCATTGATTGAAAAGGGCCATACCATAATGCCTATAACGCCGGTGATTGCCATGGTAAGAATGTATCTAAGGATGCTTTTTCCTTTTTTCTTTACAGCCATGGAAATGATGGATGCGATGGCGGCGCCTATGGCAAAGAGCACGAAGTAGTACTGAGAAAGGTAGCCAAATAAAGTAAAGAGAATCAATATTCGCCTGTCCTTTTTGCTCCATTCCCAGTCGGCTTCCGCAAGCCTTAAGTGGGCATACACAAAGCCTATCGTCATAAAGGTGACAAGTGCGTAAAGCCTTATAAAGGTGACTATGTCTCCCGCAGCGGCGCTAAGGCCATAGCATGCTGTCACTAATATAGCAAGGTTTCTTCCGCCAAGGTAATCTCTTACGGTTACATATAAAAGAAGAAGCGTAAGAAGCGTAATGACTATATTTAACGTAAGGCCGAACCATTTTGAAAATACGCCCGGGAAAAAGGAGCATATGGTATGAAGAAACAGGGCGTAAAGCGGGGGATGGTCATCTCCTCTAAAGTTATTTAAAACAGAAAAGTAGTTAAATCGGTTACTCTCCGTAACTGTTATATAGTTGTGGAAGTATTCCCCTGTTACCCAATCGGGCCTATACATATCGTTACTGTTTTCTTTTGCAACAAGATAATCTGCGTATATAGTTGTATTTTTAAAATGCCAATGGGATTCTTTAAGTAGCGAAAAGTCTTTTCCGATGTTTTTAAAAAACTGTAAAAGGCTTTCTCCGGGACCGTATTCAAGCATCCAGTCTTTAACGCGGTAACCGTCGTTACTTAAGTGAGGAACCGAGAGGTATTCGCTGTTTGCGGTTCCGTACATATACATTTCGTCTACGTGGAAGCCCTGTTTCTTTGTGCCAAAGAAAATAAGCTCAGACGTAACGAGAATAAAAAGAAACAATAAAATAAGAGCATATTTTATTGAAAATTTGCTGCCAGACTTCATCAAATGATTTGGCGGATTCCCGCCGACCCCTTTCATAGGTACTATTTTTCTTTCAAATAAACATTCTTTATATACTTAAAGGTTTCTTTTTCCCCTTTTTCGCTAAGCATAGTAAGAATAAAAACAAGATCTTCTTTGTTTTTTGGAGCCATTTTAACACCGGCTTCTCTGGTCATGAAATATTCCATGGGAGCGGAATCGTTGTAGGTTTTACCGCGGTACACTTTGGAGGCTGCGATTCTGTCCATCACCTGCTCCACAAAGTACTTCTTTGGCATCTCGATTAATTCAAGGAGATTGCCAGTTTCGGCGGAGTATTCGCTCCAGTATTCAATGTGATGCTTATTTCTTCCCTTGTGGTGAAGCCAGGCGGAAGAATAGCCTTTGTCAATTCTTTCGGCCACATTCGGGCTTCGCATTCCCTGATAATATTTAACGCCAACGAGGAATTCTTCCGGAGAGTATTTTGATAAATCGTGGGTGAGCCCCTGCCAGTAAAGCCCTACTTTAAAGCACCCCCTACGCACAAGGCGTCTGTGAGTGTTGACTGTATGAAGGTGCTTAAAGAAAGCAATGAATGGATTAATCTTTACGCGACTGCAAGCCGTCACAAGTTTTTCGTCTCTGAAACGTAAGTATAAATTTATGTTTGTGACGCCGTTTAGCATATCCCTCACATAAAACATTTCCCCAACATTAATTGGAAGTTTTAATATTTCGTCTTTAGTGAAAAAAGAAACCGTTTCAGAAAAACAGGCGTTACCTGAAATTTCTCCCTTAAAAAGCGAAGTGACACTTGTTTCATGTATTTCGGAAATACCGCATTTGATAAGCTTTTTTACGTTTTCTTTAAACGGGGCAAATTCACTTTCTGTCAAAAGACGATAAAGGCCGTTATCTTTTTTTAAAAGGTATTTATTTTCTTTATATAAAAGGTAAGCATTAAGATTTTCCATGGGAAAATTATAGCATAAGATTTATAGAATTTTCATAGAATTGAACATAAAAAACGATTGATTTTTAATACAGCACTGATATAATAATATCGTTTGCTGGACGTTTAGAAGAGCAAAAACAGGGGAATTTTTGTAGTTAAAACTCGCGAGGATAAAAAATCATGCAAGAATACGTATTTAAATTAAACAAGCGTCCCGATGATTCTCAGGTTATTGGATACAATAATCCTTTGTTTTATTGCTATTTTGACAAGCATAGATATCCTAAGGAGAATGCTTACAGAGTAGGAGAGCACTGGCATGAAGACATTGAAATAATGTATGTAACGGACGGAGTGCTTAATTTTAGAGTAAACGGAGAAAACTTTCTTTTAAAAAAAGGAGAAGGTGTATTTGTAAACTCAAGAAGAATCCACTCTAACTGGACAAAGAAAGATGAGGATTGCGAGTTTATTTGTATGATAATGCATCCTTCTTATTTTTGTGCATCTCCTTATGTGGAGCAAAAATATATTGCTCCACTTTTATCAAACTCTTCATTTGATTATATTATCTTAAATCAAAATGACTGGACCAAAGAAATCCTTGACGGAATCTCTTTAGTGTTTGATGAAAAGCCCAATACGGCTTCTTTTGAACTAAAAATCCTTGAAAACGCCTATAAATGCATGAGGCTTATCTACGAAAACTATGATACTTCGGAGATTATACCTCAGACTGCGCCAATTCATTTAAATACATTTAAGCAGATGCTTAACTATCTTCAGAATCACTATATGGAAAAGCTTTCTTTGGATGAGATAGCAAAGGCCGGAAATGTGGGAAAAACACTTTGTGCAAAGCTCTTTAAAAAGTATGTTAATGCAACGCCCGGCGATTATCTTATTACCTATAGAATAGTAAAGAGCACCGACATGCTTAGAAATACAGATCTTTCGATTACCGATATCGCATACAAATGCGGATTCACAAGCGGTAGTCATTTCACCAAAACTTTTGGCGAGATAATAGGCTGCACACCCAATAAATACAGGAATCTTGGCTGCAATGAACTTGGCTATGCAGGACATCTTGCTTATTTAAAGCAAAAATAGTGTTGACATTTAAAATATTTGTTTTATAATGAACATATGAACAGTTGAACATATGAGAAAGGATTGAAAGATGGACGATAAGATATATGATCTGGCAGATTTGTTTAAGGTTTTCTCCGATTCCACAAGAATCCGTATTCTTTACCTTCTTTTAGGAGGAGAAAAAAACGTAAGTGATATATCTGACGAGCTTTCAATGAATCAGTCAGCTGTATCACATCAATTAAAAACATTAAAGCAGAGCGATTTGGTGAAGGTTAGGCGTGACGGTAAGGCGATGTTTTACAGTTTGTCCGATTCCCACGTTGAATCAATTCTAAAAATCGGGATGGAACATATTTTGGAGGAGTGAAATATGAAGAGAACATTTATTTTGGAAGATTTGGATTGCGCACACTGCGCACAGAAGATTGAAGATGCTGTTGCAAAGATTGACGGCGTTTCAAATTGTAAGGTTACATTCCTTACACAGAAGCTCGTTTACGATGTAGATGACGCTAAAAACGATACAGTAGAAAAAGAAATGAAGAAGATTGTTAAAAGCACAGAGCCTGACGTAACTGTAAAGGCAGTTTAAACAGTGGGGAGATTGCTTAGATAAAGAATGGGGATGCGCTTGCGTCCCCTTTTTGCGGAGATAAATTATGACAAAGAAACTAAAAAAGAAAATAATCAGAGTCGGAATCGGAGCTCTTTTATTCATAGCGGCCGTTATTGTTTCAAAAGTTGCAAACGTATATGTAGGCCTTGCAATTTTTATTGCAGCTTACCTTGTGCTTGCGATAGATGTGCTTAAAAATGCGGCTATAAACATAGCTCACGGCCATGTGTTTGACGAAAACTTTCTTATGATGGTGGCAACTTTCGGAGCCTTCTTTTGTAGGGAATACGGCGAAGCCGTAGCGGTTATGCTCTTTTACCAGGTGGGCGAATGCTTCCAGACTTATGCGGTTAATAAATCAAGGAAATCAATTAAGGCATTGATGAGCATAAGACCCGACTTTGCAAGAATAGAAATTGAGGGAGAAGAAAAAGAAGTAGATCCTTCTGAAGTAAACATTGGTGACATTATTATCATTAAGCCCGGCGAGCGTGTTCCTTTGGACGGTAATATCATAGAGGGAAGAAGCGCTATGGATACGGCGGCAATCACGGGTGAGAGCCTTCCTAAAGAAGTGGGCCCCGGTGAACTTGTTGTCAGCGGCTGGGTGAATAAATCAGGTGTAATAAAGGTAAGCGTAACTTCCAACTTCTCTCAGTCAACAGTTTCAAAGATTTTGGAACTTGTTGAAAAGGCAAGCGAAAAGAAGGCTAAAGCCGAGCAGTTTATCACTGTATTTTCAAGGTATTATACGCCTTCCGTTGTTGGTGCTGCAGCCCTTTTATTTATTGCCGGAGCTTTGATAACGGGTGATACTTTAACATGGATGTATAGGGCTATGACCTTCCTTCTTATATCCTGCCCTTGCGCTTTGGTAATAAGCGTACCCCTTTCTTTCTTTGGTGGAATCGGTGGCGCCGGTAAGGTAGGTATCCTTATTAAGGGTGGCAACTACATGGATACGCTTTCTAAAATTGACACTCTTGTCCTTGATAAAACAGGTACGGTTACAAAGGGTAATTTTGCTCTTAAACATATAGAGCCTTCAAAGTATTTTGAAGATGCTCATAAAGGTAAGGCAAAAGAAACTCTCCTTAAAATAACAGCTATCGCAGAAGGCTACTCAACACATCCCATCGCAGCTTCTATTGTTGAAGCATACGCAGAAAAGATTGATAAAAAGGATGTTGGAGAGATTACGGAAATTGCGGGTAAAGGTATCTGTGCCGAAATCGGAAAAGACAAGATATACGTTGGAAACAGAAAACTTATGGCAGACGTTATAGTGCCTGAGGATGAAAAAGAAACCGATACCTGTCTTTGCGGAATCGAAGAAGGTACAATCGTATACATTGCCGTAAACGATAGACTTGCAGGACATATGCACATAGTCGATGAGGTAAAAGAAAATGCATCGGTTTCTTTGGCCGAATGTAAGAAAGAAGGCATCCGCAAAATCGTGATGCTCACGGGAGATAACGAAAGAACGGCCAATGCAGTATGTAAGGCCGTTGGAATCGATGAATACAGAGCAAACTTAACTCCTATGGATAAAGTAAAAGCCTTGGAAGAAATTATGGGAGAAAGCGGCGTAAATGTTGTAGCTTTTGCAGGTGACGGTATAAACGATGCGCCTGTTCTATCAAGAGCCGATATAGGTATCGCAATGGGAGCCATGGGCTCTGATGCCGCTATCGAAGCTGCGGACGTAGTCATTATGACAGACGATCTTTCAAAGATTTCAAAAGCTAAAAAGATAGCAGCAAAAACGATTCGAATAGTTAAAGAAAACATAGTGTTTGCATTAGCAA
>JAEEGK010003750.1_pt1 | contig 37627 bp, 19 predicted proteins | sample 8958771 | NCBI WGS metagenome assembly JAEEGK01 (sample SAMN16246547, study PRJNA631951) | gut metagenome | biome: gut microbiome; feature: rumen; material: SC-attached | host: Bos | place: Iran: Karaj | collected 2018-10
TTGTCCCCGTCACATGCGTCACAGCCGCAGCTTCTGCGGAAGACGGTCCTGCCCTTATATATAGTCGTCTCAGAAACCTGCTCGCCGTTCATCAGCCGTTTCAGCACATCGCACGCGATCACCGCCGCATCCTTATCCCTGCGATCTATGCCGGTAACGGACGGCCTGAACACCATACTGTTATTGCTGTAATTGAACGAGCAGACCTTTATATCACCGGGTACGGCAAAGCCCCTGCTCTCAAGCTCCATGATCAGCCCGATTGAGCACACATCATGCACGCAGACCACGGCATCGGCATCGAACATGACGCCGCGTCGGTCATATTTATCGAATATCTGCCTGCCAATCTGGATACCCACCAGACTGTCCAGCATCCTTCTCTCATCAATGGGGATGCCGTGCTTTTCCAGCACATCGCGGTAAGTGGCGCGGGCTATATCGGAAATGCGCCTGTTGCCCTCGTTCAGCACCAGATTGATATTCCTGCAGCCGTGTTTGACCACCAAATGCTCGAGCAGCTCGTACGCCGCATCCTGTGTATCAAGATGCACTGCGGGCACTCCGGGCACATCTATATTGATCGTAACGACAGGTACACCGCGCTTGATAAGCTTGCCCGCTATCTCTCCCGCCAGACCGTTGCTGCCAAGATTTGCCTCGATAATGCAGCCGTCCAACTCCATATGGTCGATCAGGCTGTAGTTCGCAGCCTCGCCATGACGGTATTCTTTTTCTTCTCCGTTTATAAAGACACCGTAATTAGTAAGCACGTAAAATATGTAATCTCCGCGCCTTTTCAGCTCCGAGTGGACCGAAGTGATGATATTGCGGTGCCTCTCGTTATTCGATGCGCAGATGACCAATGCTATCTTTTTGGGCTTTTTTTCTTCATCTTTGCTCATAGAATGCTTCCTCATCAGGAACTCTGTTTCAAAAGATCATTCCGACAGTCAGATTCGCGGATCGCTTCATTCTCCGCTTTTTATATACAGGCTCTCCTCCGAACCGGTATGGAATCGGACTTCTTCGGACGAGCCGTCTGCCTTGACCAGCACCGCCGTCAAAATGTCGTCATGGTAAAAGCCTTTGTCGTACGAGAGTTTCTCGATCCATCCGTCGCGGCAGAAGAAGCCATCGGTGGTCACGACACGATCATCGAGGTCGGCGTTCATATCCGCCTCGTAACGTACCGTGAGGAGCTCACGTTTATTTATCTTTACGCTTAAAATGCCGTCGACAAAAAGCAGCGCAACATCGGCGAACCGGCCTTCGCCGACATAATCGAAACCGGTCAGCGACTGTGTCCAATAGTACGGCTGATCCTTTTCCAGACCGTCATCGCCCGAAGAACTGTTCTCCTTGCTGGGCACAGGCTTTGAAACGTTTTCCTGCCAGATCTCCGTACGCTTCACCGCAGATGCGGGAGAAACGATCTCACAGCCCTCGGGGAAACTCGGGTATTTCTCATCCTGTCCGTAATAATCCGGTATCGCGCCGGTAAACTCAGCTTTTTTCAGCCCGTCGCACTTCAAGAAGGCTTTCTCGCCGACGCTGCTGATGCAGTTCCCGAAGGTGACCTTTGTAAGACCCGTGCAACCGTTGAAAGCATATTTCCCGACATAAGCCAGACCATCGGGGAATACGAGTTCGCCTTTAAGTTCCTCACACAGCGAGAACGCGCTATCCTTGATATGCGTAAGCGTCTCCGGGAAGCCTGCTATCGAAGTAAAGCTCTTGCAGTCCATAAATGCAGCTTGTCCGATAGAGATAAGCTTTGAAGGAAGTTTCAGTTCACCGGTAAATGCAGTATCTCCGAAAGCATGGTCGCCGATGATAAGCAGCGACTCGGGCAGAACCAGTTCTCCGGTAAGGCTCTTACAGCCGCGGAAAGTCCCCGAGCAGATATAATCGATATTTGAGGGAAGTTTCAGCGAGGTAAGGCTCTCACAACCCTCAAAAACGTTGTTCTCCATACGCTTCATGCCGTCGGGCAGCACTATCGCGCCTTTAAGATTTCTGCAATACGCCAGCGCTCCGTTTCCCATGTACTCAAGGCTCTCCGGCAAAGTCAGCGTTCCGTCGAAGCCGCAGCTGTTAAAAGCATGGAAACCGATCTCCTTAACGCCCTCGGGGATCACCAGATCGCCCTTGAAATTCTCGCAGCTCGTAAAGCAGGAATACTCTATTTTATCAAGACCGGCCGAAAGCTTCAGTCTGCCGTCAAAACCGCACTGGCTGAAAGTCCAGTCTCCGATCGAAGTAACGGAATCGGGAATGATAAGATCGCCGGTCAGCCCACTGCACTCATGGAAAGCACATCTGCCGATAGTTTCCAGACCATCGGGCAGCACTAACGTGCCCTTGACACTCTCCAGCTGCTGAAAAGCCTCCGGACCTATGGACTTAAGCGACTTTGAGAGCTTGAGCCCCGTAAAACCGGTGCAGCGCTCGAAAGCATATCCTCCTATCGTTTCCACGCTGTCCGGGATCACCAGGTCGCCTTTCAGGCCGTCGCAGCCGTAGAACGCGAACTCGCCTATCTCCTTCAGACTCTCGGGCAGGACGAGCTCACCTGTCAGGTTATGGTTCGAATAGAAGGCATTGCGTACTATAGAAGTGATGCCCTCGGAAATAACGAGTTTCTTGATCTTATAGCCAGACCAGAGGAACTTCTCGCCCTCCATCGCACCGGTTCCCGAGATAGTAAGCGTGGCTGACTTTTTATCGTATTCCCATGTGATATTGCTCCCGCAGGTTCCCTGCTCTGCGGTGCCTTTGCCGTTGTTGCCGTCCTTATTCTTATCTTTGCATCCAAATAAACCAAACAACATAATAACCCCCAGTAAAAAAATGATTATACGTTTCATACGCTGCCGTACCTCTCTGCCGAGCGGAACCTCGCCCGCCTCTCTGCCCAATATTTTATCACATCATACAGATTTCATAAATCCCTCATTCGTATGACAAGGCAAGGCACGGGGACTCATGTAAGACATGGGGACGGTTCTTCTGTCTGCGAAGTGCGCAGACAGAAGAACCGTCCCCATGTCTTACATGTCTTAAAAAATATTATTTCCTGAGTGATGCAAGGCGTTCCTCAACCTGACTGTACATATCGGTGTACTTGGCGAGCTTAGCCTTCTCCTCGGCCAGCTTGGCCTCGGGTGCCTTGTTCACGAAGTTCGGGTTGGCGAGCATGCCGTTTACGCGCTTTAACTCACCCTCGAGGCGGGTCTTTTCCTTCTCGAGACGCTCGATCTCCTTTGCGATGTCAACGAGCTCAGCGAAAGGAATGTAGATCGTAGCACCGTGGATCAGCGCAGAAACCGCGTCCTCACCGATACCGGTCTTGTCGGGCTGGATGGTAACGGACGATGCGCCGCCGAGCGAAGCAAAGAATACTTTGCTGTTCTCAAAGATCCTGCGAACCTTGTCCGACTCGCTCACAACGAATACAGCGGCCTTGCGGCTCATGGGTACGTTCATCTCCGTGCGGAGGTTTCTGATGCCCTTTACGGCCTCCTTGATGAGCTCTACGGCCTCTTCCTCGTCCTCGAACGACCTGTCAGCGGTAAATACCGGCCAGTCGGAGATCATGATCGACTCATTCTTATCGATTGTGCCCTGCTCTTCCTTCAGTGTGCAGAAGATTTCCTCTGTGATGAAGGGCATATAAGGATGCAGGAGCTTCAGCGCGTCAACAAGAACACTGTTCAGCGTCCACATTGCGGCCTTTTTCGAAGCTTCATTCTCACCGTAGAGTCTCGGCTTAACCATCTCGATGTACCAGTCGCACAGATCGTCGTAAATGAAATCGTAGATTTTCTGTGCCGCGATACCGAGCTCGAACTTCTCCATCGACTCGGTTACCTCACGTACGGTACGGTTAACCTTCGAAAGGATCCACTTATCCGCGTCCTCGAGTCCGGCCTTAACCGAATCGATCGCAGCGTCAAAGTCAACCTTCACGCCGGCCTCTGCCAGCTGCTGCATGTTCATCATGATGAAACGCGACGCGTTCCAAACCTTGTTCGCGAAATTACGCGAAGCCTCAACTCTCGACATGTAGAAACGCATGTCATTGCCGGGCGCGTTGCCGGTGATCAGAGTGAAGCGGAGCGCGTCAGCGCCGTATTTATCGATGATCTCGAGAGGATCGATACCGTTGCCGAGAGACTTGCTCATCTTGCGGCCCTGGTCGTCGCGTACGAGTCCGTGGAAGAGAACGGTCTTAAACGGTCTCTTTCCCATCTGCTCGTAGCCCGAGAAGATCATCCTGATAACCCAGAAGAAAATGATGTCGTAGCCTGTAACCAGAACATCCGTAGGATAGAAATAGTCCAGATCCTCGGTCTTTTCGGGCCATCCCAGAGTCGAGAAAGGCCAGAGCGCCGAGCTGAACCAGGTATCCAGAGTGTCGGGATCCTGTGTGAGGTGCGTGCTGCCGCACTTCGGGCACTTAGTGGGAGCGGTCTTCGATACGATGATCTCGCCGCAGTCGTCGCAGTACCAGGCGGGGATACGATGGCCCCACCAGAGCTGACGTGAAATGCACCAGTCACGGATATTGTCTGTCCAGTTGAAGTAGGTCTTCTCCATGCGGTCGGGGATCAGCTCGATGTCGTGGCTCTTGATCGCCTCTACGGCGGGCTTGATCATCTCGTCCATCTTAACGAACCACTGCTTTTTGATCATCGGCTCAACGGTCGAATGGCAGCGGTAGCATGTGCCTACGTTGTGGCTGTAATCCTCGATGCGAACGAGCAGACCCATCTCATCGAGTTCCTTAACGATCTGCTTGCGGGCCTCATAGCGGTCCATGCCGCAGAACTTGCCGCCGTTCTCGTTGATCGTCGCATCGTCGTTCATGATATTGATCTCGGGCAGGTTGTGACGCTTTCCTACCTCGAAATCGTTAGGGTCATGCGCGGGCGTGATCTTAACAACGCCGGTTCCGAAATCCTTTTCTACGTAGCTGTCGGCGATAACCGGGATCTTTCTCTCAACGAAGGGTATCCATACAAAGCCGCCAACGAGATCGGTATAACGCTCATCCTCGGGATTAACCGCAATAGCGGTATCACCGAGCATGGTCTCGGGACGTGTGGTCGCGAACTCAAGGAAACGTGTCTTTGAGATGCTGCCGTCAGCCTCAACAAAAGGATACTTGATGTGCCAGAAATGGCCGGCCTGCTCCTCATACTCTACCTCCGCGTCGGAGATCGAAGTATTGCAGACAGGACACCAGTTAACGATCCTGGAGCCCTTGTATATCCAGCCCTTATCGTAAAGCTTTGTGAAAACCTCGGTTACGGCCTTATTGCAGCCCTCGTCCATCGTGAAACGCTCACGGTCCCAGTCGCAGGACGAACCGAGCTTTTTGAGCTGGGAAACGATCCTTCCGCCGTACTCCTTTTTCCAGTCCCATGCGCGCTCGAGGAATCTCTCGCGGCCGAGCTCCTCCTTCGAGGTGCCCTCCTTTTTCAGGGTCTCAACGATCTTGGCCTCGGTAGCTATCGAAGCGTGGTCGGTGCCGGGCTGCCAGAGCGCGTTATAGCCCTGCATGCGCTTGAAACGGATCAGGATATCCTGCATCGTGTTGTCGAGCGCGTGGCCCATGTGCAGCTGTCCGGTGATATTCGGCGGCGGGATCACGATCGTGAAGGGTTTCTTCGAACGGTCAACCTCTGCGTGAAAATACTTTTTTTCTATCCATTTTGAATAGAGTCTGTCCTCGATCTGCTTGGGATCGTAGGTTTTGGCAAGCTCCTTACCGCTCGCCTTTGCGTAGCTTTCGCTCATGTCCGGCATAAAAAACCTCCTTAAAAAAACGTAAGCCCTCATCGTATAAGGACGATGAGGGCTATCGTGATACCACCTTAATTCATCGCAAAGCTTTATGGCCCGCGATCTCATTACGCAGCTCAATCAAGCTGCTCGTCTGTAACGGGACTTCCCGTTGTCTCCTACTGTCGATACACGTATGGCATCTCTTCAGAAACACTGCTCAGGAGCTACCTTCGATAAGCTTCCCCGAAATGGTCTTCCAGCCGCATATGCGGACCATAATCTCTGGCGGTTGCCGCTTACCTAATCCTCTCCGTCACTGCATTTAAAATATTAACTGAATAGTAACGTAACATCTGCCTTTTGTCAAGTGCTGTTTTATACGACCGTCCGGTCAGTGCTTGAAGCCCGCTCTCTTTCTGAGGGTCGGGTCAAGGATCTTCTTTCTGATGCGAAGACTCTTGGGCGTAACTTCAAGAAGCTCATCGTTATCAATAAAATCCAGCGCCTGCTCAAGGCTCAGGATCCTGGGCGGTGTAAGACGGAGTGCCTCATCCGCCGCAGAAGAACGGGTATTGGTCATCTGCTTTTTCTTGCAGACATTGAGCTCAATATCCTCTCCTTTACCGGACTGACCGATGACCATGCCGGCATAAACCTTTTCGCCGGGTCCGATGAACAGCGTACCGCGCTCCTGCGCGTTGTACAGGCCGTAGGTAACGCTCTCGCCGCCCTCGAACGCGATAAGGCTGCCCTGCTTGCGGAACTCGATATCGCCCTTGTAAGGCGCGTAGCAATCGAATATCGTGTTCAGTATGCCGTTGCCCTTTGTATCGGTCATAAACTCGCCGCGGTAACCGATCAGGCCTCTAGAAGGAATGGAGAACTCCAGTCTCTGATATCCGCCGGCCGCAGTCGAAACACCGAGAAGCTCGCCCTTGCGGCCGCTGAGCTTCTGAATGACAGCTCCCGCAAATTCATCGGGAACATCAATGATCGCGCGTTCCATGGGCTCCAGCTTTTTGCCGTCCTCATCGTAGCGGTAGATTACCTCTGCCTTCGATACGGCAAACTCGTAGCCCTCACGGCGCATCGTCTCGATAAGTATCGAAAGATGCAGCTCGCCGCGTCCCGAAACCTTGAAGGCCTCGGTCGTATCGGTCTCCTCGACACGCAGCGAAACATCCGTGTTCAGCTCTCTGAAAAGTCTCTCGCGGATATGACGCGAGGTAACCCACTTGCCCTCCTGACCTGCCAGAGGCGAATCATTGACGATAAAATTCATCGAAAGTGTGGGCTCCGATATCTTCTGGAACGGGATAGGCTCGGGCTGCTCAGGCGAGCAGATCGTGTCACCGATGTGAATATCGTCGATACCCGAGATCGCAACGATCGAACCGACAGTCGCGCTCTGCACCTCGACCTTTTTCAGGCCGTCGTACTCGTAGAGCTTGCTGATCTTGACCTTGCGGACCTGATCGGGATTGTGATAGTTCACGATGACCGCATCCTGACCGACCCTGATGGTGCCGTTGTCGACCTTTCCGCAGCCTATACGTCCGACATACTCATTATAATCAATGGTGGAAATAAGCACCTGCGTTCCGCGGTCGGGATCACCCTCGGGCGCGGGAATGTGCTCGATGATCGTATCGAACAGGGGCTTCATGTTCTCGGGCTTGTCGCCGAGCTCCAGGATAGCCACGCCCGACTTGGCCGATGCGTAAACAAAAGGCGCATCGAGCTGGTCCTCGCTCGCGTCGAGCTCGATGAAGAGATCGAGTACCTCATCGATAACACGTGCGGGATCCGCCTCGGGACGGTCGATCTTATTGATGCAGACGATAACAGGCAGACTCAGCTCCAGAGCCTTTTTCAGAACGAATTTGGTCTGGGGCATCGGGCCCTCGAATGCGTCAACGACCAGGATAACGCCGTTAACCATCTTGAGCACACGCTCAACCTCACCGCCGAAATCGGCGTGGCCGGGCGTATCTATGATATTGATCTTAACTCCGTTGTAATTGACCGCCGTGTTCTTCGAGAGGATCGTGATACCTCTCTCCCTCTCCAGATCGTTCGAGTCCATAACTCTTTCCTCAACGACCTGATTCTGGCGGAAAACACCGCTCTGCTTCAAGAGACAGTCGACCAGCGTTGTCTTGCCGTGGTCAACGTGAGCGATGATCGCAATGTTTCTGATGTCTTCGCGTTTCATATACTACTTTCCTTCTTTCAAGCTGCGCGCGGGATGCTCCGTCTGCATCGCCGTTTTACCTTCCTAATCTTTTAAACTTTAAAATTATAGCATATTCAAAGAAAATCGCAAGTCTTTTCTTCCATAATAAAAAATGCCGCGGGGACGGTTCTTTTGGTAACGCAGTTCGTTACCAAAAGAACCGTCCCCGTGGCTGTCGTAAATATTTATCGTATCATCTTGGAATGATCAGTCACTGTAGAAATCATATACCGACTGCCATTCACCCTTGATATTTGTTAAGAAGTTCCAATCATCACCGTCGCGATCGTAGATGACACGGAAGAGAACCTGAAGCTCGCCGTTTTCATCGAAATCGCAGACGCTTGCACCGAACCAGCCGTAGTCTCCGCTGGTATCGCCGCCGATCACATAATACGGCTGCACTTCCGCATCGGGATCGTAAATCCATGCCAGGAAATCAGCGGCAAACATGATATCAGCCGCCAGATCCCCGCAGTGCCAAACCGTGGTAGCCGAGGTCCTGCCTGCTCCGTAACAGAAATACTCATTGACAAAATCAACAAAACTGTCGGTAACGAACAGTTCACCTCTCTTAAGAGGTGCGTCTTCATAATCATCGTACAGCCAGGCCACATCCACGCATTCGCCATACAGATCGTTTCTGACAACCACATGAACATTTCCGAGATCCTCATGGCCCTTTATCTTGCCGGAATAAACATAACCATAGGTAGCGGGATCGTCATATCCCATCCGGAAATCTCTGTCGGTATATAAAACCTTTTCAATTCCCTGATACTTGAGACCGCTCTTTGTGATCAGTTCGTCAAGTCCCAGCACATAAGGGTTCATTCTCCTGTTTCTGAAATCGGCATCGTCGGAATCAAACCTGTACCAAATGTAATTTGCGGTTCCGTAATAGGACATTCCGTACTCATAATAATCTTCGATTCCGATCTCTTCGGCAATATCCTCATAGTATAGACGGTTCTCATCTTCTCCGGGATCGCCCGGGCCGGGATCCGGTGTGGGAGTAGGCTCGGGAGTAGGGGTAGCCGGTTTGGGCGTAGGCGTAGCGGGCTTGGGCGTAGGATCGGCCTTCGCAGCCTGAGTCGGAGTGGGCTCCGTCTGATTGGGCTCAAGCCAGGGCTCATCTTCTTCCTCGGGATCGCTCGCGTTCTCAGCGGCTTCCTGTTTCTCCTCGTCAATGGTCTCCGCTATAGTCGGTGCTTTCTTGTCATCGGTAAAGCGGATGTCAAACATTGTCCAACAGTCTGAATAGTGACTGTAGGCCTTCGAACCGTATACCTCGACCAGACAATCGTCATTCGCGCCGGTTCCGCCGATAAAGAGACCGTCTTTGTTATGCCATCTTACCACGGCATCCTCGATATAGATGTCCGCGTCATCCGCGACAACCTCGAAAGTATCGAAGATATTGCCGGTGTCCGTCTCGTCGACTGCCGCGAACGCCACATGAAGCTCTGTTCCGTTGAAATAATCAACAAATGTATAGCTGTCGGATGTGGTTTGGAAAGTGACCGGGATCGTAACGATACAATGCTTCTCCGCATAGAAGATATCGGTCATCTCGGGCGATTCAACCGCGTCTCCCGAAGCGTATACGGTCATGCCGTTCGCAAGACCCTTGTACAGCTTTTCCGCCTTTTCGGGCACTATCATCTCGGCACGGTAGATCCAGCCGTTCGCGATCTTGACATAATAGTAGGTCACGCTGCCCTGCTCGAGGGTGTAGCATCTCATCGAAGAATCATCAAGGATTTCATGATCGGCAGGTCCGATATCGCTCACAACCTCTCCTATCAGCGTGTCATTGCTGTATTGCCTGTAGGTTCTGATATATGCGCCGGTAACGGGATCGGTGAAATAATAGGTCTCTTCCGGTCCGTCAATGTACATCTTCGTGAAAACGTCGGGGTAATTCAGGATGCAGCCCAGATCGCTCATGAAGTAGGAAACGACTCTCCAGTCAATGGTCCCGCTGTCATACTTGTTGGCGAGCACGGGAACCTTCTTGCCGACCGATCCGATGCCTGCGGTGCTGACCCACTTGCCGCCTTCGACGAACTTGCATTTGATGAGCTTGCTGAGTTCATCGAAAACAAACGAATATTTATTCTCATAAGTGAGCGCCGCGGTAACCGTGTACTTATTGCCAAGGCCCACAACCGCGAACTCTGTCATGCTCTTGCCCTTCGTCTCTGTCGAATACCAGTCTGTGCCGGACGCGAGGACCTTATTGTACTCGGTGTTCGCGATCAGGCTCTCAACCTCGTCCATGGACGCGAACTCATTCTCTCCGAGAGTGATCTTAAGGCTCGCCTTGCTCCTGCTGTCGGTGAATACCGCAGTCTGGTTCTCATAGGTCTTTGAGAGCTTGAGCTGCGCGGGATAATAAACCAGGCACTGCGCAGCCTCGACATACCAGATCGCATAGTTACGATTGTAGTTCTTTACGTCCTTCTTATAGCCTGTTGTAACGACCTTCGAAGCGGCCGCCGCGGCTTTGCCCGCGTCTGCCTTCGTCTTATTGCCGGTCTTCTTATCTTCCTTCGGAGTGACCTTCGCGGTGACATTCTTTCCGTCGACCTTCATGTGGATATCGCCGGTGCCGTCCTTCTTCGAAGTCGACCACTCCAGGCCCTCCGCGGTAACGCCCTTAATGGTGTCCTCCGGATGGTCTTTCGCGTCATCAGGCTCGATCACGATCTCAGCATAGTCGGAATCGAACTTGACCTTCTCATCATCGACCGTAAGGCCCTTAAGATCGGGAACATCCGTAATAGTATTCTCCGCCGCGGATCCGGAATCGTCCTTCTTTCTCTCCGGCTCATCACTGCTTCCGCCCGCCATCACTAAGCCGATCAGAAAGAAGAACACCGAAAATACGATCAGAATGATGCCCGGTACCTTCTTCGCTTCCTTGCGCGCGAGCAGCCAGATGCCTGCGCCGAGCGCGGCAACTCCCAGTAATACAAACAAAACGCTCATCAAAACTCTCCTCTGTGTATTTACCCGATAACGGGGTCTCTTTTAAACAACATCCTTATTATACCTCAGCAGGCTCATCATCGAAAGAGCCTTCCTTCAGATATTTACGGATTGTTATTTTCCATAGTGATAAGGAAGAAGGGATGTATACTCACTAAGAGTTACCTACATTTAAGAATACAAAGAGAAGCGACGGTCCCTTGCGGGGCCGCCGTTTCTCTTAATTGGGTGTATTTATATGGATTTTAACTGTATGGCTGTTTAATTATTCCTCTTCCTTGCGGCGAACCTTGATAAGTGTAGCTCCGCCGACTGCGATGCAGATCGCGCCAAGTCCGTAGAATACTACTGCTGAAAGAACGCCGGTCTGGGGAAGTACATCACCCTGGGGAGTAGCTACGATGTCAAGTCCGAGATCCTCGGTCTCTTCCTCTGCCTCGGGCTCTTCCTCAACTGCACCCTGAGGAGTAGCGGGAGTGGTATCAACATCAACCTCTTCCTCGGTGTCATCAACTACTGTGGGCTCAGTAACCTCTGCCTCAACATCTTCCTCAACCGCACCCTCGGGAGTAGCGGGAGCTGCGTCTACATCAACGGTCTCCTCAGCTGCGGGAGCTGCTTCCTCAACGTCTGCATCATCGGTGTTCTCTGCTGTCCAAGCGGGAAGGATGATGAAAGGAACGTTGTTGATAGGAGCTGCGGGAATGATAGTGGTGTTGTCAGCTGCGGGAGCATCTGCTACAGGCTGCTCGTCGTTGTTCTCCTCAACTACAGGCTTCTCGTCATTGTTCTCTGCGGGCTCTTCTACTGCGGGCTTATCGTCAACTACGGGCTGCTCTTTGTCGTCGCTATCCTCTTCTACTACGTCAGGAGTGGTTTCCTGATTGTTGTTTACAGGCTCAACTTCGGGCTGCTTGCTCTCACCGTCGTTGTTTGTGTCGTCGGCATCGTTGTTGTCGTCGCTGTCGTTGTTAGCGTCGTCACCATCATTGTTGCCGTCGTTATTGGTGTCGTCACCGTCGTTGTTGCCGTCGTTATTGGTGTCGTCACCGTCGTTGTTGCCGTCGTTATTGGTGTCATCACCGTTAGTGTCGTCGCCGTTGGTTCCATCGCCATTGGTGTCATCACCGTTAGTGTCGTCGCCGTTGGTTCCATCGCCGTTGGTGTCATCACCGTTGGTTCCGTCGCCGTTGGTTCCATCACCGTTGGTTCCATCACCGTTGGTTCCATCGCCGTTGGTGTCATCACCGTTGGTTCCATCACCGTTGGTTCCATCGCCGTTGGTGTCATCACCGTTGGTTCCATCGCCGTTGGTTCCATCACCGTTAGTGTCGTCGCCTTCGGTGTTTCCACCTTCGATAGCAGGAGTAATAACTACGTCGTCATAGTATGCATTAATATGATCGTAGCAATCATCTATATGTTCATGTTCTTCAATGCCACAAACTGTTCCGTAGCAATTCTCACTATGAGTGTGCTCTTCTGCAAAATCACAAACACGAACTGTATTATAATTCACCTTACGGTACTCTGCCCAACCGAACAAGGAGATCAGATACCAGATAAAGTCCCAGAAATTATCAATACGCACTCCGGCATATTCATATGCGTAACAATCCTCGGTATGCTTGTGTTCTTCCTTACCGCAAACCAATCCAATGCAATCATCAGAATGCTTATGCGCCTTATCGCAAATAAGAATATCCTCAGCCTCATGATAGGTTCCTGTTACATTTTCAGCTCCGTATTCAGCAATAAGATTGTTATACTCTTCAACAGTATAGTGCTGGCTTTCAGCTGCGTTTGCCTTCACATTTGCGGGAAGGATCATAGCAAGGGTAAGTACGAAACAAATTGCTGCGTTAATAGTCTTCTTCAGGTTTCTCATTTTCTTTCCTCCAATAAATTTGTTCACCCATTAATGTTTTCTCTGTTCGTTCAGAGGTGTCTCTCAACTTCATGAGTCCACTATACAACCCAAAAGATACAAAACGGATACATTTTAATATTTCTTTTGTATCTTTTGAATTATTTTGAAACTTCACCGAGTATGTCTGCTTTGCCAGAGATATTCACTGAACGTCAAAGCCCTATTTTAAAGGCTTTTCTACTATTTCTGTCTCAAAAGATTCAAAAGTTACTTGATTTTCTCATTCTTATTTATCGCGAATTTTATGTAAATGTAACCTTTTTCTATCATTTTGGGGCCGGATTGCAAAGAAAAACAGCGGACCTTGCGGAACCGCTGCTTTTCTTTAATGGGTGTATTATTGGAATTCGTTATTGGTCAATCATTCCTCGTCTTTGCGATGGATCTTTGCTACTACCGTTCCGCCGAGTGCTATGCAGAGTGAGCCAAGTCCGTAGAATACTGCTGCGGAAAGAACGCCGGTCTGGGGAAGTACATCGCCCTGGGGAGTCTCGATGACATCGAGCTCAACGTCATCTTCCTCTTCAACATCTTCCTCAACAGCACTCTCGGGAGTGGTTACGAGGTCAACGTCTACGATCTCTTCTTCCTCAACCTCTGCCTCGGGCTCCTCATCAGCGGGTGCACCCTCGGGAGTGTCAGTAGTTACGATATCGTCAATGATCTCTTCGGAGGTCTCTTCCTCAGCTGCGGGCTCCTCGGGAGCGGTCACATCCTCGGTGTCAACATCGTCGGTGTTATCAAAGTTGTTTACGATAATGAAAGGAATAACAGGTACGATCGTGGTTACGGGTGCCTCAACTGCAGGAGTCTTATCGTCACTCTCGGTCACGGGAGCCTCAGTTACAGGAGCCTCAGTCTCAGGCTGCTGTACGGGTGCTTCGGGCTCAGTCTTTTCTTCTGCGGGAGCCTCAGTTGCAGGTGTATCTACTGCAGGTGCCTCGGTTGCAGGTGTATCTGTTGCGGGAGCCTCGGTTGCAGGTGTATCTGCTGCGGGTGCATCGGGCTGTACAGGAGTCTCAGGCTGCGAGGGAGTGGTAGGCTGTACAGGAGTCTCAGGCTGTGCGGGAGTCGTAGGAACTACAGGAGTCTCGGGCTCTGCGGGTGCTGCAGGCTCCTCTGAAGGAGTTCCGTTTCCAGGGAGATCGCCGGATGCAGGTGTCTGACCGGGAGTCTCGAGCTGTACAGGAGAGTTAGAAATTACAGGATCGTCATCTTTTTCTTCATCCTCAGTATTTCCGTTAGGATTGGGATCCTCAGGCTCCTCTGTTGCAGGAGTATCGGGAATATAAGTAGCTTCGGGAGCAATTATCGTCAGATTAACACCATCTACATGGTAACCGTCGTTTTCCTTTTTAAGAACATACCAGTCAATCGTCTTTCCGTTAAATTCGGTAGGGAGCCCGAGTTCCTTCAGAACGGCCTCTACACTGTAAGTGTAGTGAAGCGTAGGCTGTCCATCATTTACTTCTATAGTATAGGCTTTGGTCGCCTCGTTTGTTCTTTCGTTAAGATTTGTTGCATTGATGAGTTTCTTAAGCGCATCCTCATCAACCGTATATGTCTTAGCGGGGGCACTGATGACAGTTTCGAAATTATCTGTGCTGACACCTACGGTCTTGCCGCCTTCAGTCTTATCCGTTACGGTCACGCCGTCCTTAACAACGTAGTAACCAACACCTACCGTGCCGGCAAATGCCTTGATGCCGCTGTTTGAGAAAACAAGTGCTGCTGCGATTGCTGCTGCGAAAAACTTAGCTGCGATAGTTCCGAACTTCTTCATTTTGTTACCTCCAATGATTTCACCCTTTTTATTCGCCTCTGTTTCAGAGGTGTTGTTTAACTCGATGAGACAAATATATACCCCGGGAGATACAAAATGGATACATTTTAATATTTTATATGTATCTTTGTGAGCCGTTGTGTAACTTTTGTCTTGCCGTGTAAAAAAAGGTGCCTGTCACCATAAATGGCATCAGGCACCGTCGTGCGTAGTTATCCTATAATATTGTACCTGCAGCATCACCCGATCTCGCGCTCCCATTCCCGCAGGAAATCCAGCATGAACCCGTGGCGCTCCTCGGCCAGCCGCACGGCAGCCCCGGTATTCATCATATCTTTAAGCAGGAGCAGCTTCTCGTGGAAATGCAGGATATTCTCAGACAGTTTTCTGCCGTGCCTGCCGCCGTACGAGAATGTCCGCGCGATACCGATCGCGCCCAGCGCGTCCAGACGGTCCGCGTCCTGCACGATGCAGCCTTCGATCGTATCGGGCCGCTTATCGCGATTCTTGCTGAACGAAACGGAATTGACCGCGTCGATGATCCTTTCGGTCGAATCCGGATCTGTGCCCTGCCCGTTCAGGAATGCCCGCGCGTTCGCATTGTCGGTTGTGTCAAAAAGCTTATGATCGTCAACATCATGCAGCAACGCGGCCAGAGCCACTATCCGCCTGTCGCACTCCTCTGTCTCCGCGATGGCCATCGCATTCCGGTATACGCGCATGGTATGTTCGAAATCGTGGCCGTCCGAATTGCCGGCGAACAGGTCACGGGCGTATTCGATAGCCGCAGCTATTATCTTATCTTCCATATATATCTTGTCCCTCTCTTCGTTCCGGGCACCCGCAGTTTTTATATCTTGGCCCTTCTTCGTTCCCGGCACCCGCAGTTTCACCTTCGATGAACTCTGCCTGCCTGTTACCTGCATGCCGCGATCAGCTCATCTATATTCACGCGTGCCGCGCATTCAAAAGTATCGGACGCGCCGTAGTAGATCAGCGCATAGGCAGGGTCATCGCCGCTGGGCAGGAATCCTCCCGGGAATACAACGTGCGTCCGATAACCCTGATTCAGCTCATACTCGGTCGCAGGTGAGAGCAGCGGCTCCTTTGTAATGCCCAGGACTTTGGCCGGATTGTTGAGGTCCAGCAGCATGGCGCCGGCATAATACCGTTTTGTCCACCGCTCCTCCCAGCCGTTTCTCCCGCGGGCATCATCGCGATCCACCGCATGGAAAAGAGCAAGCCATCCCCGGTCGGTCCGCATCGGAGGGGCACCGGGCCCTATCTTGTCGTTTGCGAAGGGCACGTCCTCCACCGCCAGCAGCAGCTTCGAGTCACCCCAATAACGCATATCCGGCGAGTAGGATATCCAGATGTCAAACCTGTCCCGGCCGCGCGAATATACAGGGAACGGTCGCTCGAGCCGCGCGTACCTGCCGCCGATCTTTTCCGGGAAGAGCACCATGTTCCTGTTGTCGGGCGTCGTCACATTCAGTATCTCCAGCTTTTCCGCGAGCGTGTCCGCGTACAGGTCGAGGATCCTCGCGATCCCACCGCACACGCCGTGCCGCGTGTCGATTGCAAAGCACATATACAACTCGTCCCCGATAACCGTGAGCCTCGGGTCGTACACTCTCGTTATCTCGGGATCATGAAAATCCGCGGCTGACAAAAAAGGCTTTGACGCGACCTCGAAATGTATCCCGTCGCTGCTCCGGGCCACTCCCAGATCGCAGCGCGCGAATGTGTCTTTTCCGTCGAAGCCGTGATCGTTCCTGAATACCATGATATACTCGCCCCTGTAAAACGCAGCGCCCGCATTGAAAATGCAGTCGGCCTCATAAGGCACATATTCCCGGCTGAGTATCGGTCTGCCGTCATTGATCCGTCTCGCTAAGCCAAGCTCCGGAATAACCGGATCCCGGGCTGTTATGGTGTGATCGCTCATTTTTGCTCCTTTCGCAGCTTTTATAAATCCATCCTACCATAAAAAACCGGTGCCTGTCACCAAAAAGGGAGCAGGGAAGACACGGGGACGGTTCTTTTGTCTGCAAAGTGCGCAGACAAAAGAACCGTCCCCATGTCTTCTCATATCATTGAAATAAACTATTTATCAACTCTCACGATCTTGACCTTGCCTTCAAAGCCGGCGAGCTCGAGCTCTGCCTTAACCTGGGCTGCAAGTGCCTTTCTGGCCTTCTTCTTCATAGTTGAAGGAACTTCGATCGAGATAACACAATCCTTGGTGTCAACGCCCTTGAAGGCCTTCTTTTCGAACATGCCCTCGGTGTAGGACTTAACAGTTACCTTCTCAAGAGTCTCGATTCCCTTGAACGCGCCGGGTCTTACAGTGGTGATGTTAGTGCCGAGGGTGATCTCGGTAACATCAGCCATTCCCTTGAAGCTGCCCTTGGCGATCGTTGTAACGGTGTATTCCTTGTCGCCGACCGTGATCGTCTCAGGGATAACAACCTCGCTGTCAGCTGCACTAATCTTTCTGATGATCGCAGTGTCATCGCTCATGATCTTCAGCGTAGCGGAAGCAATATTGCTGTCCTCCTCGAACGCGTCATCCTTTACGACAACCTTCTTCGCAACAACAGTGGGTTCAGCGTCCTCGGGCGCACCCTCGGGTGTCTGGGTCTCGTCCACGTCAACGGTGTCCGCGGGAGTCCCCTCGGGAGTCTCGGGATTTTCAACGTCAACGGTCTCGCCGGGCTCAGTGGTGCCGGGTTCGTTAGTGCCGGGCTCGGTGGCTCCGGGCTCTGTGGTGCCAGGATCATTATTATCCACGAAAGGAGGGATAATGATGATCGGAGGGTTCGTTACAGGCGTGGGTGTAGGATCCACACCGGGTGTAGGTACGGGAGTGGGATCCGCGCTGGGCGTAGGCTCAGGCGTGGGCTCTCCACTGGGGGTAGGTTCTCCGCTAGGTGTGGGCTCTCCGCTGGGTGTAGGCTCTCCGCTGGGTGTGGGCTCTCCGCTGGGGGTAGGCTCTCCGCTAGGTGTGGGTTCTCCGCTGGGCGTAGGCTCACCGCTGGGGGTAGGCTCTCCTGTAGGGGTAGGCTCTCCCGTAGGGGTGGGCTCTCCGCTGGGGGTAGGTTCAGGAGTGGGCTCAACCTCTTCCTCTACGAGCTTGTAGAGATATAAAGGCTTGAGACTGTTATTATCTTCTGTATAACCTCTGAAATCCTGTGCAGCATAAATACTTATACATCTGCCATTCTTCTCATTTTTGATTATAACGGCGCCGCTCACTTTCTCATTTGCTTTGATCACAAAGTAAGCATATTCATCAGCTTTATCCTTGTTTTTGTCCGTTGAATAAGGCTTGTTGTTATTAACGCTCATGGACAGGTATTTTCCATCCTCATCCTGAAGAGTGTAGGTAACAGCAGCACCGGTAGCAGCCTTTGTGATCGTCCAAACTATGGCAGTGCTGTCCGATACGATCTTATCTTCAACCTTCTCAACCTCTACAAGACCGCGGGTGTTGCCATTACCATCCGGAACATTTTTCATTGCATAGAGTGCATCCCCGCCTTCAGCAACAAAAATATACTTTCCGTCTGCAATATCATCGAACGAAGTAACCTGTTCGAACTTCTGCAGTTCCGCAGTAGGTGTGGGATCCGCAGTAGGTGTAGGTTCTGCGCTGGGAGTAGGCTCTGCTGTAGGTGTAGGGCCTGCCGTAGGCGTGGGTTCCGCAGTAGGTGTGGGTCCGGGTGTAGGTGTCACCTCAGTCTTAGCCTTTGCCGGTGCAAACGAGAGCTTGTAGATATCAGCGTTTTTCTCATTAAATCCGTACGCGCTGAAATCAGCCTTTTGCTGATAGTACTCGATGTACATGTCCGGTCTTCCGGCGTTAACCACATAGAAAGTACCGTCATCATTCTTAATGACGTTCCATGTATCGTTAACATCGTTCAGTGGAAGGCTTGTACGCGTTCCTGCCGACAGCTTATCACCCTTGGCTGTAGTAATAGTGATCGTACCGTCCTCGTTGTTCTTTACTGTCCAGATAAGGGCTGCGTCAACTTCTTCAACAGATGCTCCCGAAGGAGTAAAGGTAGCCTCTGCTCTGTAGTAAGTAGCAACCGCCTCTGCAGACATCGCCTTGCCCGATGCAGGATTATAGATCACATAATCTCCGTCAGCGATGTCATATGCAGGCGTATTGTCTGCGAGTTTGTAAAGGAACAAGGGCTTAAGGCTTGTATTACCTTCTTTGTATGCTCTGTAGTCCTGTGCAGTTGTTGCATTAGCCGCATAGATACTGATGCATCTCTTCTCATTAGCTTCGTTCTCTATAAGAACCGCTTTTTCTGCCTTATCATTTGCCTTGATGATGAAATATGCATACTTATCAGGCTCGTCAAGGTTTGTATCCTTCGAGTATGCATTATTCTTCGTATTATTGTTCATGGACAGGAACTTGCCGTCCTCATCCTGAATAGTATAGCTTACAGAACCCTCTGTATCTGTTATCTTTGTTATTGTCCAAACGATAGAAGAATCATCAGAAACGATCTTGCCGTCCTTTTCCTCTACTTCTACAATGCCACGTGTATAAGGCGTACTGGTATTCACATACGCACCGGGCTGCTTGTCCATTGCATAGATAACACCGTTGTACTCTGAAACAAAGATATACTTTCCGTCCGCTATATCATCGAACGAAGTAACCAGCTCGAACTCAGTCCCGGCAGGTACAGGGCCCGCTGTAGGTGTAGGCCCTGCAGTAGGTGTCACTTCACCGGTAGGAGTAGGTGTCCCGCCCGCGTGAACATACGTCGAGCCCGGAACGAACTCTACAGTTCCGCTGTAGTTCTGGATATCGCCTGTAACCTTGATAACATCGCCAACCTTCAGCTCAGAGCCCTTAGAAAGTCTGTAGCACTGAATGGTCCTTCCGCTGACTTCAATATTAACAGAAACATTGTCGTACTGTGAGTTATACTTCGTAACAATTGAAGTGATTTTTCCTGTAAGGGTTACATTCTGCCCCAGCTTCTCGCCTGCATCCAGCTCAAAAGCAGCATCAAGGATGCCTGCCTCTGTGGACAGATCCACTTTGTGGCCTTCGCCCTTCTTGACGAGTGTGTAGCTCGAAGATGCACCGACACGGAGCTGTGCAGCCTGGTCACGCTTTGATGCGACGCAAACAATATCCACGATATCCGTTCTTGCAACACCGTTAGGATAAGATGCGGGCTGGAACAGAACAAGCGAAGACTCAGTTCCGTCGATATTCTGAGAAATATTTATAACCTTGTACTTGCTTTCAACAATATCTGAGCGGCCAAGTACAACATTCTTTACCTTAACAAGCTTTGAAACATACTTGTCAGGGTTCGCGTTAAGCTCCGCAAGTGTAACCTCTTCGGGTGCAACAGAAGCTGCATCGTTACCCTTTGAAACAAGCTTGGTGACAATACCGCCGATCTGCTTTACACCATGGTACTCAGAGATACTTCCCTTTACTATGAGCACATCGCCGACACTATACTTAATATTTACATTACCGAAATAAATCTGAACGGTGTCGCCCTTTTCATCACGGATAACAGCTGATGAAAGAGAATCATTCTCACCGAAGATGTATAAGATCTCGCCTTTAGTGGTCACGATGCTGCCTTCAGACGCATTGTTTGCTGCAGCAATAGTGATCAGCTGGCTCTCATCAATCTGGCTCTCCTCTGTCTCATAATGATCGGAGAGGTCGCCGGGATTGTACGTACCGAGTACAGTATTCTCCGAAGAAGGAGAAACCAAGCCCTCTGGAACAGCAAGTCCGAAAACTAGCCAAGCATACTCAGGGTAATCGATGAATACGTTTCTGTTGCCCTGAACGATCTCAGCGAGGTCATTCTGGCTCATCTCCCATGTGTCAACGGGATCGTCATAGTTCCACTTAAGAAGGGTCTCAAGGCTCTCGATAACTTTCTGACCGTCATTCTTGGAATCATCGGGATCCATTGCAGGGAGCCTGTCAGCCGTAACATTTACAAAGAGATTAGGCTGTCCCCAACAAAGATATACATAGAGGAAAATACGAGCTACGTCGCCCTTTACATTCTCAAGGGGCTCGAAGGTATTGTTCTTGAGATAGCCGCCTACAACGTTGTTATAAGTACCAACCGTTGCTGACTTCTCATCGATCTCACCCATTGTATAGCTGCTTCTGAAGCTGTTGATCATGTCAATAGCCGGACGCAGATGATGAAGATCGGCTCCGCCGTACTGCTCGTAGAAGCTTGCATGGCTCTTGGCCCATACATGCTCACGGTTAAGAGTTGCATTTACTTCATTGGTAGATTTGTCTGCATAGAAATAGATAGTTCCTGCTTTTCCGTCTTCCGCATCGGTATATGCCCAATAATCCGGAAGAGATTTGTAAGCAACCTGATTCTTAAGCGTAGACTGCATCTTCGACTTAAGTGCCGTAGCCAGATCAGCTGCGCTAACCGTTACGTTGCCCTTTTCGATATCTGCATAGTCATACGCAAAATTGTCATAATACGCAAGCGCCGCCTCACTGAGCTCATGCGCAGCAGTGTCCCTGTGTCCCGTATTGTAATAGAGCGCAGAAGTCTCCGACGTAGCGGCATACGTCGCCTGAGACGGTACGTTCGTCACAAATGACGAGACGATGAGTGCCAGTGAAAGCAACACTGACATTAACCGTTTTTTCATATTTTCCTCCAATCTTTCTCGCCCTACAAATTATGAGTTTGCTGTAACTTTTATTCTATATCTATGCGTTTGCGGCTTTCCCCAAGGGCGGACTTTTATTGTATCACATGCGCAAAAAATACACAATACAGAATGTTTATTCGTTTTAACACGCGTATTTTTCGCATTATGCGAAATTCTATGCATCAAAAAGAGTTACGGCAATATGTTTCACATCGAGTTTCACATCAATTGCCGTAACCCCCATAAATACCAAAATCCGTGTCGCTTCTGTTCTTATATTTTGTAACTTTTTTATTCGATTACATCAAAAGAATAAGACACAAAAACCCGGGCCACCGCACCTAAGCGCGGCAGCCCGGGAAAACCTACCTATGTTCAGTTAATTTGCATTACATGTCTTCCTCGCGGCGACGGATACCCTTGAGCATTACGCTGCCGAGCATGATGCAAGCTGCACCGATGCCGAAGAATACTGCTGTAGGAGTAGTTCCGGTCTTAGGAAGGTCGCCCTGAGGCGTCTCGATATCGTCGAGATCAACTTCCTCTTCGGGAGCACCCTGAGGTGTCTCGGGCTGAGGAGGAATGATCTCCTCTTCGGGCTCTTCTACAGGTCCCTGAGGTGTATCAGGTGTCTCAGGAATGATCTCCTCCTCTACGGGAGTAGGTGTAGGTGTAGCCGTAGGAGTAGGTGTAGGTGTTCCGGTAGGATCAGGTGTAGGTGTAATGATCGGAGGGAAGTTGTTCGTTGAGCTGAAGCTATATTCAGCAGCAACAACCATATCCTTCGTTACAGCTGCAAGCTCTGCATCCGAAACGCTCCAATTCTTGAAGGTGTATGTCGTGGTGGTAAATCCGCTTACGGTTGTCCATCCGCTGGGATTTGCGGGCTTGTCGCCAAGTGCGGACTGATTGTAACGGTAGTCAGCCTTTTCAGAGATAAGCCTTCCGTCATAGTCAACGAATGTAACCTTGTAAAGACGTGCTGTCTTCTTGTAGCAAGGATACAGATAGTAGGTCTTGTCCTGACGTACATTCTCATTAACATTGATCTGAGTAATGATCTTCGAATCAGTGCCTTCAGGATAGTAGCCAAGATCCGTTGCTCCGGGTGCATCACCCTCATTGGATGCAATTCTGATTCTTCTTGTAGCAGTCTCGTCTTCTGTAATTATAGGAGCATCTCCAAGGAACCATCCAACAAATGTGTAAACAGTATCAACCGAAGCATCCTTTGCAGGTCCGACAGTCTTTGTGATGTAAATGATACCTTCATCATTTACTTCAACGTGATCGGAATCGCCCCACTGCTTGTATCCACCGTTTACTGCATCTTCCTGCATGTAAACGAATGTGCAGGTGTTGTTGGTTCTGGTGTAAGAAGCATATACTGTTGTATCTTCCTTAACGGGACCATTGAGCAGGAAAGCTTCAGCCGAAGGCTTCTCCTCGCCGCCGAAAGTCCAATCGCCCTTAGCATAGGTGAAGATTGCGCTTGCATTGGTCTTCTCTGCTGCCTTGGCGTCAACCTTAGCTCTAGCTGCTGCAAGATCAGCATCGGATACCTTGCTGCCCCAAACTACTGTTGCAACATAAGGAACATTCTCACCGAAGAAAGTACCATCCTCGTCAACGAAGGATACCTTGTACTCTTTCTCGATTGGAGTAAATGCAGCTACATAAACTGCGCTGCTGACTACGATCGCAGCAGGTGATACCGCCTGTCCGGCTTCATTTGTCCAGTATGCGAACTCATATCTGTAATGACCATCAGCGGAATCCTCCTTTGTAGGAAGGTTGCTGATCGTTAATTCTGTGCCGTAATCATACTTGTAATCTTCATCGGTTACTGCAAGAACTTCGTTGTTGATGATCGTGCCGTCCTCATGCTTGAAGAGAACTTCGTACTGATTAAGTGTCGCAGGATAATCAACGTACTGGGTATAACTCTTGTTTGCGTTTACATATACGGGGCACTCTACGTCAGTGAATGCAACACTCTCGGGATATGACCACTGGGCATTTGATTCCTTTAAGAATTCCTGACCGATTTCGGGTGCTTCTGCTGTCTGGCCATATTTTACCTTAACCGAGTCAACTGTCGCGTTTCTCGTCTCGTCGCCGGTATATCTGATAACAAAGTTGACAGTATACTCATTAGTTGTTCGGGACTCTGTAGCGGTAAGCGTAGCATTTCCCTTTACGATATAAGTCTCGCCGCTCCAGTCTTCGTCGATATCGTACTTATATGTGAACTCGTCATTATTCTCAGAATAAACGATCTGAGGGATATCGATCTCATCGCCATAGTTGCCGCTTTCTTCGGTCTTGGTTTCTTTGCCTTCGTAATCTGTAAAGATAAATGTTACTGTGTACTCGATCAGCTCACGTGTAATGGTTGCGGTTACGGTAAGAGGACCTGTGATCTTGCTGTAATCATTATCCCAACCGGATACCGTGTAATCCCACTTCTTGCAGCCTTCATCAACACCGTCTTTCTGGTCTGCTGCTGCCTCAAGCGCTGTATCAGCAGGTAACTGAGGTGCGGTTGCAGCGCTGCCGTAAGGAACAGTCCGATCAGTGGAATCTTCTGTGTTGTTTACTTCATCCTTAATGATGAATGTAACTGTGTAGCTCTTTCTAACAGCCTTCTGGATTACAGTGATCTCTGTAGCTCCGGCAGGTACAACGATTGTATCTGTAGCAGTTCCGGTTACTTCGTACGAGAACTCAGCATCTTCAGTCTTCCAGAGGTCATTCTGTGTGCAGTCGTAAGGTACCGATGCGCCGTACTCATAGCTCTTTTCAATGATCGCAACTCTTTCAATTTCCTTGCCAAACTCATCCTGGCTTACCAGAACAACCTTAACAGGATAAGAGTTTATCGAGCTGGAGATATATGTGGTAAGATCGATATTCTGGCCATCGGAACCTAATGTAAACTCGGCGCCCTCATTCCAGCCTCTGGTATAGTTATATGTATAACCTTCCTGTTTAATATTGTTCTCTTCAACATAAGCATCAACCGAAGGAGCAGTGATTGGAGTACCGTATTCTACATTGCTATCGCTTGCAAGAACAATTGGTGCTCCATTATCCACTACCAGTTTGAAAGTGTAACTGTAAGTCTTCTTAACTCTTGTCTCGGAAGCCTCATAGGTTCTCGCCTCGGTAACGGGCACAAAAGTTTCAAATGCGTTGAATGTATAATCCCACTCATTATCGTCAGGAGTTGCAGCAATACCGCTCATCGAATCAGGGAGAGTAGGAGTAACGTCGTACTTATAAGACTCTGTTTCTGTTGTAACTTCGCCTTCAGCATCTGTAAACTTAAACGTAATATCAAACGATCTGATTGTTGAAACTCTGTTCGCCGTAATGGTCTTAGGTCCGGTTACTTCCGCAAGATCTGCCTGATTCCATGCAGGCTGGGTGTAAGTGTACTTAGCAGTATTATCTGTACTCTCTGAATAATTGGTAAGATCAGGTACCTGGCTTGCAAGTTCATCTGCATTTGCAGCCCAAACTACATTATAAGTTGTACCCTTTGCGTTTTCATCATCGCCGCTGTTGGTAACCTTAAAGGTTATGGCATAAGTCTCATCGTGTGTGAAGTACTTTTTGAGCGTTACGTCGCCTTTGATCTGTGTAAGCTTACCGTTTGCGATAACCGCATTGGCTGCAGTGTCTTCCGTGATAGTCCATGCACCCTCGGTATAGGTCTTCGAGATACCGTTCGCAACTCCATCTACGGCACCTACCGTTGCAGGATCAACAGTCGGAAGGTCAACCGAGCCATTGTATTTAGCTGTTACATCTGCTACACCGTCATTATCAACCTTCGCACCGTCAACATATACCTCATAGAGAATGTTGTAAATCTCATCATCATAAAGTGCGTTGACAGTCTTGTTTTCAGTGATCTCAACACCGTTAAGGTTCGCAGACCAGTGTCCGTTCTTCTTGCCGGCATGTGTGGGTACTGCGGGGATCTCGGCTGCAGTAACCTTCTCACCGTACTTCTTGGTGAAGGTCTTTATAGTCTGGTTGGTGCTTAACTCATCCTTATAAGTTACAGTGAATACATTCTTGTAATAATCAACACGGATGTTAGTGTTGCCGGTTACAGTGAATGTCTTCGCGCTGACTTCATTACCGTTAACCTTGTATGTGGTTTTGGTCTTGTCATACTTAACTGAATCGCCAGCATAAGCCGCAAGGTCTGCGATTTCTGCCGTCTCGTTTGCAAACTTATAGCCCGTGAACTTGCTGTTCGCAATCTCTTTGCCGTCCTCGTAATAGCTTATGGTGTACTTGAACGCTTCAACCTGATCCTGAGGAACAGGGATTGTGGTCTGTCCGCCGATGATCTCCGGGTCATGCGGGTTGTTGTCCTTATCGGTATAATGGAATTTAACAGTGTCATTGAGATCAAACCAGATCTCCTCACCTTCAGAAATAGCCTTAAGGACTGCTTTAGCATCAGCATATCCGGCATGCTTCTCAGCATATGCTTCAGCCATATCATAGAAATCAACCTTTGTGCTGAAGGTCATGCTCTTTGTGCCTTCATAACCAAGATCCGAAAGATCCCATGTAAGCGTCTGGCCGTTTACAGTAACCTTAGTTTCATTCTCTGAAATATCGGTCATGTATCCGGGAAGTGTATCTACAAGCTGCGCTCCTGTAGCCGCAGCGATATCTTTCTCGACCTCGTGAGATACAGCAGTAATTACCGAGCCGATCAGAGCAGATGTATCTGTCGACTGACCCGAGCTGGCCTGATAGAAAGTATCAAGCGAAGAAGCTACATTCTTCATAACGAAGGTAACTTTATTGTCTCTTGTAGAATCATATGCGATGGTATAGATCTTTGTATTCGCATTTTTTGCAAGATAAGCCTCGGAAATGGTTTCAAGGCGTAATGTATCATCTGCATTATTCGGAGAACCGTCGCCGCGCGTATCCTTCTTGAATGCGGTATAAAGCATCCTTTTGTCTCCGGTATTCAGAGTGGTATAGTCATTAGCAGTTTTAGAATGCTTATAGCTGTATGTAGGCTCACCATCACTCAGAACTACCATGATCTTGGCTGCGTCTTCTCTTCCGCCCGCAAGCATCTCCTGCGCTTTCCTGATACCGTCCTGAAGGAATGTGCCGCCCTTAAGAGTCTGGGCACCGGACTTGGCTTCATTGGGCTTATATCCGTTAATCGTAGATGTGATCAGGGAAAGATCAGTCGTCAGATTGCGGTCCTTCGCAGCCTTATCACCAAAGGAAACCACGCCAACCTTTACTTTTCCGTCAGTATTGTTCTCAAGAACCTTACCAGCAAATGCGATTGCTGCATCCTTAGCAGGTGTGAGGCGGTCAATGATATTGGCCCAATAATATCTTGTCTTTAGCTGCCAACCAGACCAATAATTCTCCGATTTCAAATCAGCATCATACATACTGTTTGATAAGTCCATAACGAACACTATGTCTACAGCACCCATCGCTGTATTGGTGATCTGATCTTTCTCACCCTTGGCAGTAAATGTAACATTTACCGTACCAGTACTCGGATTGTCCTTATCCACAGTGAGCTTAGCTGTTTTTGTGACAGTAGCCACTGTTTTATTGCCGTTTTTGATCACGGCTGTGGATGTCGAACGATCCTGGTTTCCACTGTCGGCCGCGCCGGCCGCTCTCTTGTTCCATGTCAGCGTGCCCACTACGAGCGTCAGAACCAGAACAAGACTTAAGATTCTCTTCCAGTTAAATCTTTTCACGTTTTACCTCCCTAAAAAAGTAACAAATTATACTCACAAAATGAGTAACAGTCGTCATCATTCTCTCATAAAAAAGTTACATGTTAGATACATTTTTATACATTTCAGATACTTTTTCGATAAAACATAGCTCGAATAGAACGGTTTCCATAAAAAATACGCGAAATGCGGCTTTTATCGTGTTTTATGGAAACTTTGAAACCTTTCTTGTAACCTTGGTTTCAAAAATGGTTACAAATTGGTTACATATAAAATGTGTATAAGAGGTTACAAAACGAATCAAAACATCAGCTCTTTTCTTCACGGAAAGCGAACAAAAAAGCCCGCCCCGATCCCGGGGCGGGCACTAACTCACGCGATTCACTTTTCCTTATGATTCCTGATAAACGCCACTCTCTTCATCATGTAGCCTTCGATGTCCTTGAGCTTCTTGACCTTGGCCTGCTTGAAGACCTCGCCGTAGCACTTCTTCAGAACCTCCTTAGAGGCCAGGCGGCGCTTGCGGGCCGTCTTCGGGCCGCAGAGCCTGAAATGCTCGGCTTCGAGCAGCTCTTCGAGGGCGGAGGTGCCGTACCACTCGAACATCTCGGTGATAAATGCAAGGATCGCCTTTTTCTCGTCGGTCAGCGACGATACGCGCGGTCCGGGCCCGGTGTAGAGGCCGTCGGGCACGATACAGCCCATCGTCTGCATGCGCTCGGCTACAGCCCGATAGGGCATCCCGCCGCGACCGGGGGCATAATCGTCCTCGAAAATGACTTCATTGTACAGGCACAGCGATGCGACCTGCGACCAGAAAAGGATCGTCTGCAGGCGCACCAGCGACATCGACTCAGCGCCGAACTCGGACGCGAGCTTGCGGTGCACGCCGATGACATACTCTGCGGCGTCGAATATCGGCGATGTGGGGAACAGCTGGCGCACTGCGTCTATGCTCCTGCGCTTTGCCACGGAGCTGATGCGGTTCTGGCCGCTGTTCAGCAGGGAAAGAAAGCCCGTCGTGTGCGTGTAGAGGTTCTTCAGACGCCTCGTGTACTCATTGTCCGGCAGCTCCTCCTCGTCCTCGCGCAGATACAGCAGGATCGTCGTCTCGCCCCAGCCGAGGAGCTTCGAGAGAGGCTTTTTGCCGATATTGTATTTCTGGAGCATGTCCTTGAGCTCTTCCCTGGTTATGCCGGAATCGGCTTGTCTGTCGCTGTCTTTGTTCATATGTATTCTCCCGAAAATGTCATCTTCCTAGAACAGGTTCTTAACCGCCCAGGGAATAAAATATGTGATCGTGCACATGATAACAGTGGCCAAAAGCAGTCCCAGCAGGATCGCGGGGAATGCCTTTTTCAGCTTGATATTCAGCAGTGAAGCTATGAGAGCGCCGGTCCACGCACCCGTACCGGGCAGCGGGATCCCGACGAACAGCACCAGCCCCCAGAACTCGTACTTCTGGATCTTTTCGGATTTGCCCATCGACTTTGATTCGAGTTTTTCGACGATGGGCCTGAAAAGTCTGGTTTTCTTAAGCCACGCGAATATCGGCGTGATAAACCAGAGAATGAATGGTATCGGCAGGATGTTGCCTGCCAGGCAGATAGGGATCGCCTTGAGCATGGGGATGTCGAGTATCGGTGCCAGGATCAGCCCGCCTCTCAGCTCAATGAGCGGCAGCATCGACACCAAAAATATGATAAGCTCCTTCGGAAGCGCCGACATCGCGTCCGCGAGCGTTTTAGCCAGTTCTTCGGCCATAACCGTTTACTTTCCTTTGTTGTAATGATATGTGGGCACGATCTGTGAGACTGCCTCGCGGATGTCCTTGGGCTCCGTGAGGACCTCCTTGTACAGCTGGTCGAGCTGCGCGAGGAACTTCTCGTCGTCCATCTCGATAGGCTTACCGATGTGGATCAGACGGTTCTCGGTCTCCTGCATGCCCTCTTCCTTCATGAGCATTTCCTCATAAAGCTTCTCGCCGGGCCTCAGTCCGGTGAAGGTAATGTCGATATCGCGGTACGGCACAAATCCCGAGAGCCTGATCATATTCTCGGCCAGGTCCAGGATCTTAACCGGCTCGCCCATGTCCAGCACGAATATCTCGCCGCCCTTTGCGTATGCGCCGGCCTGCAGCACGAGCGACACCGCCTCGGGGATCGTCATGAAATATCTGATGATGTCGGGGTGCGTGACCGTAACAGGCCCACCCTCAGCGATCTGGCGCTTAAACAGAGGGATAACGCTGCCGTTGCTGCCGAGCACATTGCCGAAACGAACGGCCACGAACTCGGTCTTCGAGCGCTTATTGTAGGTCTGGACGATCATCTCGCACATACGCTTCGACGCGCCCATGATATTGGTCGGGTTAACCGCCTTGTCCGTGGAAATGAGCACAAATCGCTCAGTCCCGCATGCATCGGCCGCCATAACTGTCTTCAGCGTGCCGAAAACGTTGTTCTTGATCGCCTCATCCGGCGAATCCTCCATCAGCGGCACATGCTTGTGCGCAGCCGCGTGGTAAACGATCTGCGGCCTGTATTCCTCGAAGATCTTGCGCATGCGCAGCGTATTGCGCACGGATGCTATCAGCACGACCAGATCCAGTTCGGGATGTGAGATCTTCAGTTCCTGCTGGATGTCGTACGCATTGTTCTCGTAAATATCGACGATGATGAGCCTGCCGACTCCGTGGTCCGCCAGCTGCCTGCACAGCTCACTGCCTATCGAACCGCCGCCGCCCGTAACGAGCACGACCTTGCCCGTGACATAGCCCATGATCGAATTAAGGTCGACCTTGACCGGCTCGCGCCCGAGCAGATCCTCGACATTAACGTCACGCAGCTTTTCCAAGGCACCGTCGCTGCCGCTCACCAGCTCGGAAATGCCGGGCAGCACCTTGAGCGCGCATCCCATGCCCTTACAGATATCGATCACGCGCCTGGTATCGGCCTTGGACGCCGAAGGGATCGCGATAATGATCTCACTGATAGAGTATTTCTCAACGAAATGCGGTACAGACTGGGTATCTCCCACGATCTTAACGCCGTGGATATAGTTGCCGATCTTCGCCGGATCGTCATCGATGATGCAGCAGATAGATTTGTTCAGGTGCTCGCTCGCCTTCATCTCGCGAACGATCATGTTGCCCGCGTCGCCTGCACCGATGATCATGACATTGCTGCCGCTCTTGCGCTGCATGTACCTGCGCCTGAAATGCCTGAGCGCCCTGTACCCGAAACGCGAAGCGCTCACCAGGCACATCAACACCAGGAAATAGATGATCGAGCAGCTGCGCGGCAGTTTCCACGGTGTGATGTAGAAGCACGCGAAACACAGCGATGCCGAGAAAAAGCACCCGATCACGATGTATTCGAGTTCGTTGGTGCTCACGAATTTCCACAGTGAATTATACAGCCTCAAAATAAAGAAAAGCACGACTGTAAATACAACAAGGATAGGCAGCATGTGGATGGCATTGTCGATGTACTGCTCCTCAACCGACGCGAATGTCAGGTTAAATCTCAGCAGCAGCGAGATCATCAGCGCCGCGCCTATCGAAAGAATGTCAAGCAGCACCAGAAAGATCTGCCTGACGAATTTATTCCGGTCATGTAAATTTTTACTCATAGTCACAAGTGTCCTCTGCAATAAAAGCCGCTCCCCCGCGGCCGCGCGCATATCCGCATGGGTATACGCAATCCCCTATAATATATAATAATCATGTTTTTACAGCAAGTCAATAACACTTATTGAGTGGTTTTGTTCGCCGATGTTCGGGTTGAACTGGTGTTTGGGTGGTGGTATAATTATGCCGAAAGGAGGGAGACGCAATGGGGCGACTGATATTTCACGTGGATGTTAACAGCGCTTTCTTAAGCTGGGAGGCCGTGTTCCGCCTGCGTTACCTCCACGAGGAGCTGGACATCCGCACCGTGCCGTCCGCGATCGGCGGTGACAGGGAGTCACGGCGCGGCATCATCCTGGCCAGCTCCATCCCCGCGAAGAAGCTCGGCGTGCGCACGCCCGAGCCCATAGTCGACGCACTGAGGAAATGCCCCGAGCTCCTGCTCTTCGAGCCCCGCGGTGATTTCTACCATGAGTGCTCGCACGCATTTATGGACATATTGCGCGAGTACACCGACCTCGTAGAGCCATTCTCATCGGATGAGACGGCCGTTGACCTGAGCGAGTGCAGAGAGGCCCTGGATAACCCTGTGGGCTTTGCAGACATGCTGCGCACGCGCATATATAACGAGCTCGGATTCACTGTCAATATCGGTGTCTCCGTCAACATACTGCTGGCTAAGATGGCCTCTGATTTTACCAAGCCCGACCGGACGCACACCCTGTTCCCTGACGAGATCCCGGCTAAGATGTGGCCATTGCCGGTCCGCGACCTCATGTATATCGGCCGCGCTACCGCCACACGCCTCAACGATCTCGGCATCCACACCATCGGCCAGCTCGCCCACATGGACATAGACCTGCTTACGCCCTATTTCGGCAAATCCTCGGCCGGCATGGTCGCCTCGGCGAACGGCATAGACGACACCCCCGTGACTGTGGAGCGCTCGGAGCTGAAGGGTTACGGCAACAGCACCACCCTCCCCGAGAATATCACCGACCGCGACGAAGCCCTGCGCGTCATCCTCGGCCTCTGTGAGTCCGTAGGCAGCCGCATGCGCCGCGACAATGCCCGCGTGCGCGTGATCTCTGTCGCCATCCGCGACGGCAATTTTGACAAGCTCAGCCACCAGATGACCATGGATAACGCCACCAGCATCACAAACGAACTCTACGGCTATGCTGTGCGGATTTTTACGGAGCTGTGGGACGGCAGGCCGATACGCGCCTTAGGAGTGCACACGAGCGGCATCAGTAAGGACGATACCAGACAGATATCGCTGTTCGATACCGTGGATTACGGGAAGCTGGAAAAGGCTGACAGAGTGATGGATGAGCTGAGACGGAAGTTCGGAAAAGGAATGGTGAAAAGAGCGAGTCTGCTGGATAAGAGTAATGATGAGGAAGAGGAATAAAGCGCGCTGCTTTTTCTATTATACAGTGGATATACAAAAAACCTCTTTCAGATGAAAGAGGTTTTTTGTATATCCACTGTGTGCGACAAGATTCGAACTCGCGACCTTCTGGTCCGTAGCCAGACGCTCTATCCAGCTGAGCTACGCACACATTCCTCCGCTTTTAGCGGCCAACGATTATAATATCACCCAAAGTGGATAATGTCAAGGAGAAAATTATTTGACGTACGTCAAATCTCTCGTTCCTCTTCCTCGCCACTTGCAGCCACCTCTCCCGCCGTCTTTGCACTCGCTTCGATCATCTGCGTAACAACGTGATTCAGCTGTGCCGCATTTTGCTTCGTAATAACCGGCTCCCCTGTCTCCTTCTCCAGGGCTTTTCTGGCAATTGCCGCTACATTTCCTCCGCGCTTCGCCACCGCCACACTCTGTTCAAACCCATCAGGCCTCTCTTTATGAGAAATATCTTTGGTCGACGTTTCCGCGAGCATATTCAAAACAAGCTCGGTCGTACTCATATTGTCCCTGAGACTTTCCTTCTTTAGCCCCTTAAGATTCTTGTATTGCCTCGTATTCATGCCCGCCCAGGCCTTTGTAAGCTCATCGGTAAGGATCGCATACTCCTTCCGTGATTCCACTCCGCAATCCTTCCATTCATCAGTGAGTTCCTTCCGCGCACTGATAGCCATAAGACGCTGGTTGATCCATTCGCGGGTATATCCCTTCCGCTCATACGTGGCCACAAGGCGTTCGGCAATGAGCTCCGGATCCAATGTCTCCTCTATCCTCTCTCTGCCAACTTCCGCAAGCCATAGTTTGAAAGGCTCCGCCTTCTTCGAAGGGATGGATTGTATAATGCGAAGAAGCTGCTCGGTAGTTGCGACATCGGTGAGGCGCCTTTTACCATCACGAGCTTTTAATTTCAAACCGTGACAATTTGTCACGGTTTCATTTCCCTCTTCCTTAAGACGCTGTTTCATTTTTCGCCAGTAAGCCAAAGGATCAGCACTTTCCGTCAGCGCCCCGACTACATCAACGATCGAAAAGTACCACTCTTCAGCCTCTTCATCCCATGCTGTCCTAATAGGCTGATCTTCAAATAACTGTAATTTCTCGTTATTCCCCATGCTTTATACCTCCCACATCTTGAAAAATGGCACTATCTCTGCTATACTATTAATGCAATAGGGAAGAGCCGCGAGAGCGGCTACGCCCAATAAGTTCTGGTTTTGCTACTTATCAGTAGCAGAGCCGTCACTATTGGTGGTAGTGGCGGCTCGCTTTTTAATTTCATAATTTCCATAAGCATCGCCCTCCTTTCTCACTGAGAATCGAGGGCATTTGTTTTCACAAATGTCCATGATCCCCTGGCACTTGACGCGCGTCAAATATCATGTTACAATTATTTTGCAATTATTTGACGCACGTCAAATACAGAAAGGAGTTCTTCCGTGTTCGAATCAAGAATTATAAAAGAAAAACGGGACCTGACCTACCTGAAATGGTCGCATGTCCGCTCTTCAAGCGGCACCGCCGGCACTTTTCTGAAATCAGAGTCCATTATCGATGGAAAAAAGATATACTACAAGCTGTCAAATTTCGATCCGGTAAACGGCGTCATCGGCCACGAGTGCGTTAACGAGCTGATCGTTGACCGTCTTCTGACGCTTCTCGGCGTCGAGCATCTGAGCTATGAGCTTATACATGCTGATATAGACATCGAAGGTCGGATATACAACACCTGGCTCTGCGCATCCGAAGACTTCAAAAAGCCCGGTGAGAGCAAAACAGCTCTCGACAACTACTACAGGACCAATGCGCTGAAAGGCGAAAGCCGGCTCGACTTCTGCCGGCGAATGGGATGGACTGATTACGTGGATACCATGCTCGCCGTGGACTACATTATTTTAAACAGGGACCGCCACGGCGCCAATATCGAAGTTCTCCGCAACACGCGGGCGCACACGTTCCGTATCGCGCCGCTTTTTGACCACGGCCTGTCGCTGCTCTATTCCTGCCTCAATGAGAAGGATATTAAAGCTTTTGACGTAATGGCGGACCGCCCCTGCCAAAACTTCCTCGGAAGCCATTCCTGTCTTGACAACCTTGATCTCATCAGCCGGAAAGGCGACGTTTTCCCGACCAGACTCAAGGAATCTGATAAAAGCATTCTGCTTAATGATCTGGATGGCATCATTCCGAGCATCCTGGCGGAGAAAATCTGGGAAATGATCTATCGGAGGTATCTGACCTATGAAAGCATACGCAATAGTTGATACTGCCCTCAACAGGACTCTCGGAACGCTCCTGTATTTCGAAAAGGAAAAAACCTTCATCGCAGAACTCGAGAGCGACTTGGACGAGTGGACCGCCCCCCTCCTCTTTGCCGGCCTCGTCAAAAAAGGCATTTTCACCATGCCCAGGGACATCGCTCTGGCCTGGGTCCGCGAGCGCGTGATCCCGCCCGGAAGGCAGAACATTGACGCTATCCTCTCGCACCACCACCTGAAAGAGTATGACGAAATGAAGCTGCTGGAGTTATCCGGCGGGAAATGCTGTCAGGACGCGATCTGCATCAAAGAGCTGGACGCCCTGCCCGCTTATGTTGAGCGCAGAATGCAGGAGAATCTTGCAGAGGCCGTCATGTGCGAGAACGGACGCATACTCTGCATTTTCCGTGACAATACGGTCAGGCTGTTTGACCTTAAAGAACACAAAGAATCGATTGCAGACAGTGAAAAGATCCTCTCCAATCCGTCCCTGTACGAATCGGGCAAAGTCGGGACCGGCGGCTTTTTCCTCACGTTCAATGACAGCATCGATATACCTGCCGGGACATTGTACAGAAACTCGGTGCAGCTGCCTCTCAAGCAGTCGGATCTTATCGCTTTTATTCAGAAAAACGTTGCCGACACTTCAGCCACCTGCCGCATGCTGGGCTGCACCCGCCAGAACCTGACTTACATGCAGGAAAAGGGGCTGCTCGCGCCCGTGAAAAATGATGTGAAGGGCAACCTGTTCCTAAAGGGAGATGTGATAAAAAATACGTGGTAAATGACGATACGCACAGGAGCCGAAGCGCCTGTGCGTATTTCGAATCACCGTGTATTCAATTGTTTACCGAGTCTTCACCCGTTCACCGTATTCCAGGATCGTATCACTGGGCAGGTCGACACTTTCGCTCCATGACACAACGGTTCTGCTTTCATCCAGCCGGAAATTCTCAAACAGCCCCGTCTCCGTCCTCAGAACAGAAAAGTCAGGAATAGTCGCAATATCGTCCTTAACGTCATAAACTACCTCTTCTCCACCGTCGAATACGGCTCTAAGCCGATAATCAGGCATTGCATTGAGTTGCTTGATTCGAGGGATCATGTGAGCACCTCCTATAGTGGCGGCAACTTCTCGATAATCTGCGAATCCCACATCTTTTGAAGCTCCTGCCAATACTTTTCCAGCCATTCTTCTACCAGTTCCTGTGCTTTAGCGGGCAGATCTCCATCAGTCATCTTTCTTGACAGAAGATCAAATACTCCGACATGTTCACCGTAAAGTGCATGAATATGTGACGGTTCATGCTCTTTCGGTTTGAAAAACATCTTGATTACAATCCCATAAAACCTTGATATCTCGGGCATAAATCATTATCCTCCGTTATTATCGTAATAATCGGAAAATAATATATCACACTGCAGATTTATGATATCAAAGTTGCCGCGAATTGTAAATACTATTCAAAATATTTACACAATTATAAAACAGTTCTTTTTACCACCATACGCACAGGGGCCGAAGCCTCTGTGCGTATTTGTTTAGATTATATTCTGTTACTGCTTAATCCAGTGTGAACATACCTCTTCGCATGAATACTACGCCTCTGGTGCCGACAAGCGGCTTGTTCTTGTCCGGATTACGTCCATAACGCATTACAACCTGAATCTCTACTTCGAAACTGTTCTTTTTGTCCAGTCCGAAATCACCGGTAGCAATACTCAACGTTGCTGTAGGATTGTCCCCAACCTGATACGAATACGAAATCGTCTCGGTTCCGGTCTTGCCCTTAGAGGTCCAGATCAGGTTCTTATAATAGCTTTCTGAAATAGGTATATCTACATAATACTCATATGTCGAGAATACCATACCTCTTCCGGCGGATACCGGAATACCCGTTTTTTTGTTGATAGTGGTTGCCTTCTGCGTTACACCATCCGGAACACTGTAGGTAAACGCCGACTCAACCGTCTTCATCGTCTTGATCTCTTTATCCGGCTGTCCCACTTCCGTGTTGATCCAATAAGTCTTTAACTCCATAGGATAATCGTAAAGCGTAACCCGAACATTGCCCACCTGTATGCAAGGATAGTAATGAACCGTCATCTGCTTGTTAAGAACAATACTGTCATTACGAAGCGTATACTTTACTCTCTTTGCATAGTATGAAACCGGTGTATCTGAACCAGCCGGAATAATATTGCCAGATGCATCATAAGGAACAACATCGGTCCTGTCGCCAATCGGATTTGGATCATCCTTAAGAGTTGCATCATAATCAACATACAGATAATCCTTGTTGTTCTCGGATGACTTATCGCTGTTAAGGATAACGGGCCTTGAAGCATCAACTCCTGAACGGTAAGCAGCTATCATAGTATTTACAAAGAGTTTGTACTCATCCTCTTCGAGTGTACCGAAGTTAAATCCAAAACCGGTGTAAGTAATGTTCCCCTTTGAGTAAATATAATAGTTGTTTGTACCGTCATTGATCGTACTTCCACTGACATCACCGTCAGTTACGCCCTGCTTGTACAATGAGAACCATACCACGATATCATCATCTTCCATGTTCAACTGCATATATTGAGCACGCGTCAATGCAGTGTCGATAATGGTGGTTTTCCCATCTCCAGCCAACTTTCCTATAGAATAAGGATAGGAAACTATCTGGCCTTCATTTGTTTTAGTCGCCTCATAAACAGGAGTAAATGCACCGGTTTTTAATGCATTCTTAGACAAGCCTTGAACTAAAACACGCTGATCGTCAGAGGTTTCATGCTTAAACTCCTTTGCACTTGCCGTACTATAGACAGGATCTCCCCACCAATCGTATCCACTTACATAGGTGTAATTGAAGTTCTGAGTTCCTGTAATTCTTTCCTTATAGATATTAGCCAGATGAGAAATATCAGTTAAATCCATATTATCCCCGGTTATAAAAGGAATATCATATTTTAACTTATATCCACTTGCATTACCTATCTTTATTCCATTTAATGTTGTCTGCAAATTATCCTGAGATACACCCAAATCATCAGCTACTTGTTTCCTGATAGATTTTACAGAAGAACCGCTAAGGGAGTCTCCATTTACCTCGTTCTTAATTTTAGCAGAATCATTAAA
>JAEEGK010003751.1_pt1 | contig 37627 bp, 24 predicted proteins | sample 8958771 | NCBI WGS metagenome assembly JAEEGK01 (sample SAMN16246547, study PRJNA631951) | gut metagenome | biome: gut microbiome; feature: rumen; material: SC-attached | host: Bos | place: Iran: Karaj | collected 2018-10
AAATTGAATAAATAAAAAAAATTTAAAAACTTTTTTAATAATTTTTTTTTTGAAAAACATTTTAAAAAATAATATTTTTCAAAAAAATATCAATCACAAAAATAAGTCAATAAAATAAAAAATAAATAAAAAAATAATAATTCTATCATTTCATATAATAATGTTTTAATATTAATCATAATCTACTTTTTTTCTTAATTTTTTTATTTTCATGAAAATTTATTTTTTATTATTTTTGTTGAATTATTTATTTTATTAAATTTATATTTAATGTCATCAATTTTAAATTCAAGTTCTTTTTGTTCATCTCCATCTTCAGATAATGAAAATTCTTCTTTTTATGAATATGTAGAAAATTCTGGTTCTAATGAAAATTCAAATTCAAATTCAAATTCAAATTCTGATTCAGAAAGTAATTCAAGTTTTTCAAAATCTTCTAAAGGAACAATAAATGAGAAAAAAAGATATAAAAATTCAATTAAAAAATATAATTTTTTCATTGATGATATTAATACGGATGAAAATTATTATCTTTATAATAAGAAATTAGATAAATTTTATAAAGTAACTTCAGTTAATAAAGATTCTTCAAATAAAAGAAATTTTACTATTGTAGTTGAAGAATTTATTCCAAAAAATAAAAATGAAAAAGAAGATGAAAAAGAGAATGAAGATTCTGAAGAAGAAAATAAAAAAAGTGAAAATGAAGAAAGTGAAGAAGAAAAAAGAAAAAAGAAGAAAAGAGGTAAAAGAAATAATAGTACAAAATTAACAAAAAAGAAAAAAAAAGGAAAAAATGAAAAAGAAACAAAAAGAGAAAAAGAAAAAGAAAAAGAAAAAATAGAAATAAATCAGAATAATTATGAAGAATATTCATCATATCATCCAATAAAAGTATATTATATAAATTATATGAATAAAAATATTCAATTAAATTTTTTAGTAAATATTAATTCAGATTTTGAGGATTTTTGTCAAAATTTTGAAAGTGTGAATCACATTCCATCAACTATAGAAATAGTATATAGAAATAAAAAAATAACATCACCATCAAATTATAAATTTTCACCTGATGAATATGATTATGAAAAAGATTATATTATAGTTATTGAATTAAAAAGCACAAATGAAATAAATATAAAAACTAATTTAAATACTAAATATGAAAATTGTCCTAAAGGAAATATTCCTCATATTATTATTCCTAAAGAAAATGTTAAAATTGAAATTATTAAAGTTCCTCCACAATTTCAAAGTATAAATATTGATATTTATCAAACTAATTTAAATTTAGTTCATTTTTCCGTTAATAAACAAAAAAAAATTGCTCAAAATTTTTTAGCTGGAAATTGGAAAAATGAAGTTAATTTAATGCAAAATATTTTATGCTCTAATTCTAAATATAAAACTTATGACTGTAAAGAATTTGTTATTTCACAAGATTTATATTTAAAAAGTGGAATTGTTTATGTTTTTGATATTAATATTCCTGCAACACATGTTAAAGTCAATCATAAGAAAATTTATGTTTGTGATTATGCTAATTTTATTACTCAGAAAGATAAAATGTTTATTATTGGTTATTTTGGAAAATCAGTTTCTGATTTTTCTTTTATGAATAAATAATCTTTTGTAAGTTAAATTAAAAATACAATTTAAATTAAAAAAATAATTAAATTTTAAATTATTAAATCCTTAATTAAAGAAAAGAAATATGTATAAAGAAAAAATTAATTAAAAACCAAAAAAATTTAACAAATAAAATAATACAATATAATATACTCATTATTTCCTTTCAGTAAAAAAAAGTCAATTATAAAAAAATAATTGAGATAAAGATTATAACTTTAGTCAAGTTCATAATTCCTTATATAATATTTTTATTCTAATTTTAATCAATAAATATTTTCCATTATTTCATCAATATAAAATGAATTTTATCCTCTTTTCCGGAAGACACAAATTTGATTATCATAATAAAATTTATAATTCCGAAATCAATAAATAAACTTTTTGATATAATTTAAATTTTAGATAATAATAATTTATTTCCTTATAAAAATCAATTCTAAGACAATTATCATTTTTTCTATAATAAACTATTAATTTATTATTTTTTAGATAAAAAATAATAAATAAATAAAAAATTTTAAACAATTTATATTTTTAAATTGTGACAATAATAATATATTATAACCTTAGTAAAAATTTAATTTATTCTATATGTAGATAAGATTTAATATATATATATAGAATATATATATATTTTTACTTTGTAAATTTAATTGATTTCAACTTTAATATAATTTATTTATAACTCACTATTTATAAAATTGATTTTATTAATAGAAATTTGGATTAATCTTTGGTAAAATTAATTTTTTTTTTCTGGTGTTTAAATTGTTTTTCATTATTCTCAATGACTCTAATTTATCTATTAAATCAAATTTTTTTTGGAAAATAATTTTCTCATCATTTTCAAAAATTTTATTGTTTAAAAATTCTTTATTATTATTATTAAAATATAATTTCAAATTATAATTTCCATTATTTTTATCTGAATTTTTAGGAATTAAATTCATTGTTTTAATGTTTTGAAAATGAGAAGGTTTAGTATCAAATATAAAATGTTTTTTTTTATTTACTTTTTCTGATTTATTTAAATTTAATAATAAATTATATTTTTGAAAATCAGTCTTTTCATTATTTTCATTCACTAATGAATTATAACGATTATTATCTAGAATTATTTTTAAATTATGATTTGATTCATTTTCTTTAATTGAAATAGGTGAAAGCATTAATTTATCCATATTTTTATTATTTAAAGATTTAAATAAATTTAATTTTTCTTTTTTTTTCGGTTTTTCAATTGTTTTTGAAATTATTACATCATGAGATAAAACTTCTTCTTTATGAATTGGAGAAAGAAAAATATTTTTTCTGTTTCTTGAAGATTCTATTTTTAAAATTGTTTTTGTTCTTTGATTATCTTCTATTAAATCTTTTTCATTATTTTCTGTTTGTAAAATTTTATTAAATTTATTGTTTTTTTTCAAATATTTGATAGAATTTGAAAATTGATGATAATGATAATCATATATATTTATTAATATATCTTTTCTAAAAGTATTTTCATTTAAATTATATTTATCTCTAATTAAAGAAATTAAACTAAAAGCAATTTGTTTATTATTAAAATTTTGAACTAAATAACAATCTAAGATTTTTTCTTCTAATAATTTATATACATCATTATAAATTTGTCCAATTGAAATACTGCTTATTTCATTTTCAAAAATAAAACCACAAAATAAAATAACATGTAAATATGTATATATATCAATTACATTGAAATTATAATCTATTCTTTTAAGACATTTTAATTCATACTTTACAATCTCTTTATAATGAACGTTAAATTTTTGTGTGAAATACGAATAATCAATTCTTGATTTATAATTATCAATTTCCCTATATTTAAAAGCAAGAATAAAACTACTAATTGTAATTAAATTTCTCTTTTTTGTTGTTTCAATGTTTTTACTATGATATGTAGAAAAAACTTTATCCATAATATAAATTGATAAATATAATGTTTCGTTTGATGAATGCAATTTTCTAAATAAAGCAAATAAAATACTTATTTGGTTATTTCTTATCTTTTCATAAATTTTAGGAAATTTAAAAGAATTTTCTTCCTTATTATTGTGTAATATTTCTAAAGGATTAAAATCAAAAGATTTCTTATAGGAATTTGGTTTTATTAAGTTTTTCTTTATTTTATTATTATTGTGTGTTAATTGATTAAATGTGAATATTCCACAATTTTTACAATATTTTAAATATCTATTTATTCGAAATTTTTTCAGATGATTACAATATTCTTTATACTCTGTATTACTCATTTTTTATTCTTATAAGATTTTCAATATAATTTTTTAATTTATTTTTTTTAAATTAAAATTGATAATAAGATTATTATTTAAAAAAATTTTTTAATTATTTATTGGATTTCTTTTTTGAATTTATTAACGATTTTTTTTAAAATAATTAAAAATATGAAAAAAGAAAATATTGAATTTTTTTTTCAAATAGAGAAAAAGTATACATTATATATAATAAAAATAGAATTAATTAAATTATTAAAATAATAATTAATTAAACTTTTTTCTCCATTAAAAACAAAATTAAATATAAATTTAAAAAAAAGAAGAAAAATATTTTTTTTCATAGATATAAAAAATTATTCAAACTAAAGAATTTAAAATAAAATGAACTTTAAATTTAAATTATAAATCAATAAATTATCATATGTTAGAAAAAAATCGAGGAAGACAAAAAAAATTTTCTTACTATAAAAAACCAATATATGATCATTATCAAAAACCAAAATATTCCCATAACAAATATTATAATGTTTATTCAAGAAAAAGAAATACAAATTTAAAAGAATTAGATGATGATTTTACATATAATAAAGTTTTAAATTCAACATTTTCAAATGAAATAAAAAAAGAAGAAATTGAAGAAGAAAATAATAAAAATACAAATTTAAATAAATCAAATGAATTTTCTGAATCAAATAAAGAAAATTGTTCTTCTTACTCGAATAATATTATATCTACTTTTCCAAATACAAATAATTCAAATTTAGTGGAAGAAAGAATAGAAAATCAAAATAAAAAAAAAGAAAATGAAATCAAAGAATTTAATTCTTCTTCAATTTCAGAAAGTGATAATGAAGAAAGTAAATTAATAACTCCAAATTGTTTAAATCTATCAAATGAAGAAATGAAAGAAGCTTTTTATTTTCCAAAAAAACTTGCAAATGTATATAAAACATATTTATTAAATCAACAATTTCAATTAAATAAAATTAATTTATTATCTTCTTTTTCACAAAATAATTGTTGTTTAAATAGAGTAAATAGTTTAAATAATGATAATGTTAATAAAACTTTAATAAGAAGAAATTCAGATAATTTAAATTCATGTATTAATAATGTTGTAATTAATTCAAAAGTAAATTCTAATTTAAATTTATTTAATGTGAATGTTTCTCCTTTTTCACCTTATGATATAAATATTCCTTTTTATACAAGACAAAATTCTTCAATTGAATTAACTAGAAATATAAATAATACTTTTATTGGTAATTCTTTTTTTGAAAATAATGAAAATTTCAAAGAAAAAGAAAATACTGATATTCTAAGTATTAATGTTAAAGTTTCAGAAAATGAAAGTTTAGTTTTTAAAATTAGAAGATATGATGATATGTTTAAAACTGTTAAAATTTTTTGTGAAATTAATCATTTAGATATTAAATTCATTAGACCTTTCATTTTATATATTATTAAAGCTTTGAATGGGATTTATGGACTATATAATTTAACTTTGAATGATGAAGAAATTGAATTTTTAAAAGAATTTAGAGAAAAAGAAAAAAATGAAAATTTAAATAAATCAAATCTTAGTATATATAATTAATTTAAAAAAATTTTAAAAATATATGTTATATAAATAAAATAATTATTATTTTTTATTTAATTATTCAATATTTTAAAAAAAGAAATTAATGTCATTTTTTATAAGAAAAAAAAGTAAATATAATATAAAAATTTCTCAGAAAAAAAATGAAAAAAAGTATTTCCTCGGATAATAATTTTATGAAAAATATTTCATCCAATGATTTATTAAAAGACGAAATTTTAAACAAAAACTTAAAGCTTAGTCGAGAAATAAAAAGTATATTATATGAAGGAAAAAGAGTAAGATTTGATTTCTTAGGAAAAAATAAAGAACCAAAACCAATAAATGTTCATAATATAAAAAATTTAAAACAAAGAGATTTAATATGTAAATTCAATGCTTTTCAAAAAATTTATTTTAATGTTAATAAAGAACATAAAGATTATGAATCTCAACATTATCCTTTAAAAAAGCAAAACGATTATTTTTATGAAAAATTAAAAAAAATTCATCAAAGAAATCATTTTAAAGAAGTATTTTCAGAATTAAAAGAAAAATATTATAAAAAAGGAATGAAGAATTTTCCAAGTTTAACAAGTAATCATAATATTTTTACAAATGATATTTTATTACTAAATCAATCTGATTTAGAAAGATATATTATTTATGGTGATGGAAAAAAAACCAATTTAATGAAATCATTAAATTATTTAAGTAAAATAAGGGAAAAAATATTTATAAAAAGAAATAATGAATTAAGAAAAAATTATTCAACAAATAATATTTATGATGAAATTGGAATAAGAAATTATAATATTAAAGAAAGAAAAAAAAAAAAGGATAAAAAGTTTTGAAAAAGAAATTAAACATGTTGCTCATGAATTATCATTAATAAAAAAAACATTTAATAATCTAAATAATTTAGATAATATTGATAATTCTCATCCTTTAAGTTCAAGATCTTCTTTAAGACAATTTTCAAAAATAAATGAAAATACAAGACCAAACAGTGGAAATGATAATTTAGAATTGTTTTCTAATATATTTGATAAAGACATAAAAAAAAAAAAAAAATTATGAAATTATTAAAAAAGAAAAAGAACAAAACAAACAAGATAAATCTGTTTTGGTTGAAAAAATTTTTGTACCTAATACTGAAAGAAAAAAAATTAATATTAAAGGTGTTTCTCCTTTAGAAAATTTATATAGTAAAGTTTCAAAAATTGAAGATGCTGTAAAAAATCATAAAATAATTGAAGAATTTCTTTTTGCAAATAATTATAAAATTAAAAGTATAACCCCAAAATCAATTTATTTTCAAGTTGAAAAAGTTAAAGATAAACTTTTAGAAAAAAATTATGTTGAACAAAATATAGATTTAAGAAAAGAAAAAGGAAAACAATTAGATTTAAGTAAAAGACAATCTTTGTGTTATTATAAAGAAAAATTAATTAATAATGAAATAAATGACTTTAGTGAAAGAAGTATAAATTATTTATATAATTTAGAAAAAAATGTTGAATTATAAATAAGAACTTTTTTTTCTTAGAAAGAATTAATAAGATATTATTTAAACAAAAGTAATTAATATTATATCTTATATGAATGGTGTAATTAAATAAAAATAAAATTTTTATTTTTGTAACGAAAAAAACTCAAATTTCCAAAAAAAATAAAAATAAAAAAATATGTCAGAAGAAGCTCCAAACATAATAACCGAAACAACTCAAGAAACTCCATTAATTCTAAACACAGAAGATATAAATAACTCTGAAGAAGAAAAATCATTATCAAACGTAAGTGAAAAAGAAGAAAAACAAGAAAAAAAAAAAATGAAAAAATCTAAATCTAAGAAAAAACTTCATAAATTAAAATCAGAGAAAAGTGTATCTCCAACCTCAAAAAGCACAGAAAACAAGTTAAATACATATGAAGAAAATATAGTAGAAAGAAAAGAAAGAGTACCAAATGAAATAAGAAAATATGATTATATATATAGTCCAAGAACAACATATTCAAAAAATAAATTATTAGAAGATAAATTATTTCAAGAATTATCAATAGGTTTTGACCCAATAACAATAAAAATAGTGAAATCTCATTTTAAAGAAAGATTAGGCTCTTTAACAAAATTCGAATTTATTTCAATTTGTAAGAATCATTTATTATCTTGGCATCCAGAAATTCCAAATAGGAAAAATATATTAATTCAATTATTAGATAGATTATTTAATGAAATAGATTTAAATGATAATGAACAAATGGAATGGGATGAATTTACCAATTATATTATTAATAATTATAATAATAGTAATACAGCTAATTTATTATATTCTTTAAGATCTTATTCTATTTCCAAAAATACTATTGATACTAGTGATTTTACTGAAAATATTTCTATTGCTTTTTATATTGAAAAATTTAATTTAATTGGTTTGGTTCAAGAAGGGAAAAGTATTATTGATTTTTATGATGGAAATACTTGCAAAAAAGTAAAGGCTCAAATTGATATTAGAGAAACTCAGAAAGAAATCAATGAATTAGAAATAATTGAATTAAATAATAAAGCTAAGGAATTAATTATAAAAGAAAATGAAGAAAAGAAATTAAAAAGGAAATTACATATGGAATATGTAAATAAATTAAAAATGAATCTCAATAAAAGTACTTCTGTTAATTCAGAATCAAATTTAAATAATAATAATAATTCATTAAGTTTAATGCAAAGTAAAATTTCTCGAAATAATAATAATAAAAAAGAAAAAATCGAAAAAAACAATACAACTCCAGAAAAATTAAAAAAAGAATTATTAAGAATAAACGGAGAAAATTTAGAAAATATAAATAAAACAATAAATAAAAAATTAACGGTATTAACAACAGAATTTATTCCAGAATATGATACCTTATTGGTATCATCATCAAATAATAAAATATCAGCATGGAAATATTTTGAAGGAGAATTTAAAAATGTAAATAAAATATCAAAAAATATAATAGATAAAAATAATTTTTCATGTGCAATTTTAAATACAGAAAATCCTCAAAATACAATGACATGGGATCCAATGCAAAAACATTTATATACAGGTCAAACTGATGGAAAAATATTAAAATGGGATTTAACAAAAAGTAAAAATTTAGAAGGTGAAATATTTGACTTTTCGATAGCTAAAAATAAACATGATAAAGAAATGAAATATGGTAAAGAAAAAATAGCAGTTCAAACAAAAACAATTGTATCAAATAATAATAATTCAAATAATAATACTAATCAACAATCAAATAGAAATCAAAAGAAAATAAATGAAGAAAATGTAAGAGGAGAAAAATTATTAAGTATAATGAAAAAAGAAAATATGAATAGACAAAGTGTTTCTTGTATTCAAATATTAGGAAAATTACAATTATTAGCAGCAGGATATTATAACGGAAATGTATTATTATGGGATACAATGTTAAAAGATTATAGAAAATATTATACTGATCAAGATACTTGTATATATCAAATTGAATATGATTCAAATAAAAATTTATTATTTACTTGTGGTTTCTCTCATGAAATATATATTTATGATCCTTACATTGACTTTAATGCTATTTATAAATTAGTAGGTCATAATTGGAGTATTAATGCTATTGCTATTAATTCTGCAGATGAAGAATTAGTAAGTATTGATATTTTAGGTAATATTAAATTATGGGATATTAATTCTTTTTATAATTTCCAAACTATTAATTTAAATGAAAGTTATACTGATAAAAAAGTACAACAAGATATTAATAATAGTAAAAAAAAGAAAATATCTTCTAATTTAAAAATGATTTTTTTAACTAAAATTAAAAAAATTCTTACTTATGGAGATAAATTAATGGTTTTAGAAAGTGATACTGCTTTAAATCCTAATTTAGCTGATGATCAATTAATTTTAGGATGTTATTATAATCCAAGATTTTATGAATTTGTAACAATATGTTTAAAAAAAATTAAAATATGGAATGCTTTTAATGGAAAAGTTTCAAAAGTATATGATAATTTAATGGAAAATAATGAAATAACATGTTATATTACAGATAGTTCTTTGAAGAGAATTTATATAGGAGATAATTTAGGAAAAATAAAAAATTTTAATATGAATACTGGAAGTTATATAAAAGATTTTAAACCACATGATTTAGAAATTCTTCAATTAATTCATTCCGATAAATTTCAAATGTTAATTTCTTTAAGTTCAGATAAAATAATTAAATTTCAAGAAGATAAAGCATTATTTGAAACAGATTTATTAAAAGAAATAGATATGAAAATTTCAAATGTTTCAACATTGGCTTTAACAGAAGAATTTAATAGATTAATTATTGGAAGTCATAATGGTTCTGTTAAATTTTTTGATGTTCATCATTTAAGATTTGATTCTGAAGTAGAAAATGAAAAAGATAAATTATATAGAGGAGATTCAATAAATGCAATTTTGCCAATTCCAGGAATTAAAGTTGTTATAACTGCACATGAAAGTGCAAAAAATAAATTTGTTATTATTCCTCCAAGTGGTTTTAAATATCATCAATTTGGTCATTTTCAAAATAAAATAAATAAAGAAACTTATGAAACTTTATCATGTATATTATCAATGGATTATGATAAAGAAAATAAAAAATTATTCACAGGAGATCAATTTGGTTATATTCACTGTTATAATTTAAAAGGAATATTTGATATATTAAATGGAAGTGAATTTACTGTAGATTTATTGCAAAAATTAGATGAATTTCAAATAAGTATAGATTATGTAATATACGCTCATAAAGAAGCAATTAAAAAATTAGTATTTCCAAATTTTAAACCATATATAATAATAAGTACTTCAACAGATAGAAAATGTAAAATATTTAAAAGTGAAAATGGTGAATTTATAGATGAATTAAGGCAAATTGCTTCTAAATTTAAAGATGTACCAATTGGAATTAAATATTATTTTGCAGACCCCTTTGAAAGTAAAAGATTAAAAGATGATCCTGTTGAAACTGGTGTAATATATAGGAAAGATTTAGATAAAGGAAAAGGTTTAATTACTAAAGGAATGATAAATAAAATAAGACAAGAAAATCCACAAATATTAAATTATTCTAAAGCTATTACTGCAGCTAATGCTAAAGAAAGATTATATTTAGAAACAAAAAATTGTGATTTAGAACCTAATAAAAGTAATAAATGGAATTTAAATATTGATTTAGATTTTATTAAAAAAAAAGAAGAAGAAGAATTTAATGGGATTTATCATAATACAATGTTAAATGAAGAAGAAATAGAAAAAACTTCTAAATTAATGCAATCACAACCTATTTATTCTGATAATTATACTCCTGTTTTTATTAATGATATGAGTGAAGAAAAAGTAAAAGAATTTTCTTCTATTTTATCTCAAAAATTAAGACATGTTAAATTAGCTATGGCTAAAATAAAAATGGAAAAAGGAAAATATGAAGATTTTCAAAGAGAAACTATAAGAAAAAAATCTATTAATTTAAAAAATACTATGGCTATGTTAAATTTAGATGAAAAAAAGAAAAATAAAAATAAAACAGTTTATGATAAATTCGCAAAAAAAAGAGCAGAAATGTTTGGAATTAATACTAGAGTTATTAAAAATCCTTTCGATAGATTTAGTTATTTTAAAGAAGATGTTGATAAAAGTTTAAATGATTTAGAATTTGCTATTGAAGAAAGAATTAATAAAAAATATTTAAAACCTTTAAGAAGTAATAGATTAGTTTTACCAAAATTAAGATTTGCAAAAACTGATGCTTTTCAAACTGAAGGAAATAAAATTTTAGAAAAAGATGAATTTGTAAAAAGTAAAAAACAGAAAAATAATAAATCTGATATTGATAAAATAATTAAAAAATAAAAAAATTCTTAATTCAATAAAAAGTTTTTATTTATATTTTGAAATTATTATTAAAAACTAATTATTTTGAATTATATTTTTCTTTCATTTTTAAAAATAAATAAAAGATTTAAAAATTTGTATTTAACTTTTAAATAAAATAAAATAAATTAAAAATCCTTCAATAAATATTTCATTTTTATAAAAAAATGGAAGTTCCCTTCCACAATCTTCAAGATAATTTAATATATCATGCAAATATTTTTAATTATGATAAATCCTATTTAATGGAATTAATTAACAGAAGAATAAAAATAGATTTCAGTCAATTTAGTATGGAAAATCAAGATGATATAGTTCCAATAATATCTTTTTTAAAAATGTCATCAAAAGACCAAATATCAGAATTATCAACATTATTATATCAAATATCAAAAGAAGAAGAAAGAGGAATGTCAGAAATTGAAAATGATGAGGAAGAAGAAAATGAAGAAATAGAAAAAAAAGAAATTTCAAAAGATGCAATAAAAACATTAAGAAAAATATTGGAATTATTAGTTTATTCTTTTAGAAAATTAGAAGAAAAAATAAATGATAATCCAGAACAAGAAATAGCACCTGATATAAATATGGATAATTTAATTTGTTGTTTATTATATCTTGATGGTATTTCTATGGTAAATTTAGATATTATTAAAGTTATTACTGCTCAATGTCCTAATACAGGATTAAATTTAAATGAATTAATTTTTGAAATTTTAAATAATAAAAATATTGATTTTCATATCAGAGAAGTAGCATCTCATATTTTAAGTCTTTCACTTATGAATTATGAAGAAAAATATAATAATGAAGAAGATGATAATTTTATTGTTAAAAATAGCCAAGATTTAATTAATTGGACTCATTATATTTTCTTAGAAAAAAAAAGAGAAAGTTGTTTAACTTCTAATTTATCTTTGATTTTAACCATTGATGATAATTTAGATTATTTTACAACTACTTTTGATGAAGAAAAAAAATGTATTAGACAATTATTAGATTTAATGATGACTCCAGATACAAATATTAATATAATTTACGAAGCATTGTTTTGTTTTTGGAATATATCAAATAATAAAAAATATCATTATTTGTTTGAAAATAAAAATGATAAATATATAGAAAAAATAGTTCAAGTAATAAGAACAAATAAAATAGATAAAGTCGCAAGAATAGGTTTAATGACAATAAAAAATATATTAGAAAATCCAATTTGTGATGAAATATTATTTGATTTAAAATTTATGAGAACAATAGATATATTATTAACAAATAAATGGAATGATTCATTAATCAGAGAATTACTTCATCAAATTTATGATTTCTTGGATAAAAATTATAAAATAATGAAGTAAGAAAAAATATAAATAAATTTATATAATATTTTAATATAGTTCCTTTGATAAATTTGTAAAAGAGTTAGATAGTGGAGTTTTAAAACAAACATCTTTACATTCAACTGCATTTTGGGAAGATAATTATAAAGAATTTGAAACAGATAATTTTGAAAATATAAGAAAATTAGTTGAAATTGTAAGGAGTAAAGATACTCCTTTAGATCAAAAGTGTTTTGCTTGCTTTGATATTGGAGAATTTGCTAGATTATATCCTGGAGGTGCTGCTATTTTAGATTTCTTTCATGCTAAAGAAGCTTTGTTAGAATTAATTCAAGACAAAAATTTAGAGTTAAAAAATAGAGCTTTGGTTTGCTTACAGAAAATTATGATGAAAAGTTTGAAGAAATAAATTTATTTTTTGGTTTTTTTAAAAAGAATTTTTAATTTAATTTAATTTAATAATTTGGGTTTGTTTTTTCTGTTCAGATATAATTATATTATTTTTTATATATCAATATTTAAATCAAAAATTATTATATAACACATAAAATAAAAAATTTAAATAGGAATGTTATAATATATATTTCATTAAAGACTTTATTAATAAATGTATGAAATAAACTTGTTTTTCCTACATTTATATTCCCTATTGCTTTTAATTTAATATAATTGATAAAACTTTTTTTTAATTTTTTTACTATATTTTCTTATTTATTTCTTATTATGGAAACTAATGAAGTTGAATTAAATAAAATTTTAAATATTTTTTTCCAAGTGTGTGAAATATCAAGCGAATATTGTAAAAAAATAGAAAAGGGCGAAATAAAAAATAATGTTCATTATAAAGAAAAAAATGAAAAATTTACAGATATAGATTGGTTAATCCAAAAACTAATAGAAAACATAATATCAAAATATTTTCCATATATAAAAATAATTGGAGAAGAAGATACATCAATAAATATAGGAATAGATGAAAAGAATAATAATTTCTTATCTCAAATATCAAACATTGATATAAACAAAAATTACTTTTCAAATGAATATAATTATAAAATATCTTTAAAAGATAAAATAACATTATTCATGGACCCAATAGATGCAACAAATCAATTAATAAAAAAAAATTTTGACCCAGTAACAATTTTAATAGGAATTTGTATAAATGATAAGCCAAAAATAGGAATAATACATTATTTATCAGAATTAGAAAGTCATAAAAAAATAACATATTTTAATTATCCTGAAAAAGGAGTTTTCACTTTTTATAAAAATGAAATAAATAAAGTAAATATCAATAAATTTAATGGATGGAAATTTTTAATATCATACACAAGATCAAATAATGATATGTATGAATTTATAAAAAATTTTGAAAATGCAGAATATGAAAAAATTCATGGTTGTGGAAATAAATGTATTAAAGCTATATTAAATGATTATTGTTATTTTTCAAATGGAAATTATGCTGTAGCTTTATGGGATATATGTGCATCACATTGTATTGCTCAAGAAATTGGAGGGGGATTTTATAATTTTAAAGGAGAAGAAATAAAATATGATTATTATGGAAGAGAATATATCAAAGATTATATATTTTTAATAAGTGATAATAAAAGAAAGGATAATTTTGTTAAAAATGGTATTGAATTTTTAAAGAAAAAATCACAATATTAAAAGATTAAATTAATAAGATAAAGATTTTAAGAATATTTAAATAAATAATTAAATTATAAAAAAAGGGATATCGATATTTTATATTTTTAACTAAAAAATCCACTTTAAATTCTCTTTTTCCTCAAATGCTTGTTCAGCTTCAGTTATCATTTATTTAATTCTGTTAGAATTGGAGTGACTTTTAATACTCTCATTTAATCTCTTAATTATTGAATCATCTTTGTCTTTGTTTAATAACACAAATTTTTCTTTATATTTTGTCACTTTTCTTCTATAGAAGTTGTTATTTTATTTATCTAAGAAATTTAAGAATTTATAATTGATATTTATTTTTAATACATTAAATTAATTTATTTGAAATTATAAGTGGAAAAATATTGATTCAGATGAAAAATTAAATATATTTTGTATTTAAAGAGAAATGAAATTTAAAAAACAGTAGTAATTAAGAACATTTAATATCACAAAAGATATTCCGAATTTTTCTACAAAGATAAACTTTAAGAAATTTATTAATGTAGTAAAAGAAAGTGCCCATAAAAGAGAACTTGATGTAACATTGAATTTTTTCTATAGATTTTAAGTTTTTATTGAGTATTTCCATATTTCTTAATAATTTATGTTTATGTCTTTTGAATATTTACAAAGAAATTTTATAATAATATTGTAAAAATTCAATACTTTAAAAGTATAATTCAATGACAGTTGTAAAATATAGACATTTATTATAATGATTTTGTTTCTCTAAATAATAAGAATGATTTTTAATATATTATTTATTTTTACTATTATTTAGTAAATTATTAAGAGAATTTATCAATAAAATGAGTTTCTTTGATTAAAAAGGAATGGGTTTATTAAAAATATGAATTTTACTATATGATTATTATTTTTATTTAATAATGGAATATTATTAAAATTTATTTAATAGAATCCAAAAAGATACCATTTTAGACTATGCTCATATAATTTATCAAGTTTTATATGGAATTTATATCATATTGTTCATTCTTGTTAAATAAATTGAAATTGTAAGATGGAAAGTAGAAACTTCTCCATTATATCATAGTAACTTCTCATTATCAAATTCATTTAATAAGAAAAATCAAAAAAATTTAAAAATTATGAAATTTATATTTATATAACCCTGAAGTTTTTGAATAACTATGAAAAATCTGATATTTAGTTCATTGGAATTTTATTATTTGTATTATTATATGGAGAACCAATTTTTTGGGGTGAATAAGACAAAGACATTTTCATAAAAAGTAAGAGGAAATAATATTGATTGGAGAATATAAAACATTTTTATAATGAAATTGATAATAAAAGAGATAAAAAGGCTTTTGAAGAATTCAGACAATTAATTAATATCAATGAAAAAGAATTAACTAAAATATTTAAATAATGGTAGTATTGAATATGAAGAATTAAGTAGAGTTTGTATTAACAAAAAAAAATTATAAATCAAAGTAAATTCAAAAAATATTTTGTTTTATTAAAATAAATGAAACTGTTACCATATTTTGTAATGATTTTAAAAGTTTTTTTTGGGTTTAAGTTCTAAATTCTCTGATAAACAATGGGATATGATTATAAAGCTATTGATAAAAATGATGATGTTCAATTTGAAATTTTTATACTTAAAGATATGAAGGAACTTTTTATTTAATTAAATATTTTTATAAACATTAAATTGAAATAGTAATTTTTATCTATTTTAGATGATTTAATATTTGCAAAAAATAATTATTTTTTCTTTAATCAATTTGATTAATTATAAAAAGGATTAAAAAATATACTTTAAAATGGAAAAATCATTAGATGCATTATTTCCTTCAGACGAAGAATTAGAAAAAAAATTACAAGAATTTGCAACTTTACCAAATTATAAAGAACTTTTATTTGCTCATTTAGGACCAGAATTGAACAAAATTTTTGAAAAAAAAAAAAATAATATTGCAATTAAAAATTTTTTGGATGCAGCACAATATGAATATGGTTTTTTCAATCAGAAAAAAGATATATCAAAGGCATTTTCCTTATATAAGAAATATGCTGATTCAAATGATTATTTTTGCATGTATAAAATGCATGTAATATATTTATGTGAATATGAAAAATTTGGAGTTCCAAGAAATAGAATATTAGAAAAATTATATCTTTTAAAATGTTTTGCCTATTTACCAAATTATATAATGAATTATGAAGATAAACTTTTCCATAAAATTGATGTTACTTTCGAATGTGCTTCTATTTTAGATACTGAAGATGAAACAACTGAGAAACATAAAAATTTTCTTGAATTATTAGATTCAAAAAGAGAGGAATATAATTTAACAGAGAATGATATTAATTTAATGAAAGGAGTTTTAACTTGTTATTTTCATACTGAACAAGAAGAAGACTATTTATTATCTTTTTGTGAACTTAAATCAATCCAACCTTCAAATAATTGTGATTATGCATATTTTGAAGCTATGAATAAATGCATTTTCTTTAAAGATTATTTAAATATTGAAAATTCTATTTCAGATGAAGAAATAGAAAAATTTTATATGGAAATTCTTGATAAAAAAGTATATCAATATTATTCAGATTATGGAAATTATCTTTTAGATAAAGGAGATACAATAACTGAAAAAATTATAAATATATTTAAAGTTTCAATGGAAAATGGAAATGATTATTCAAGATTTAGATATTATCAATGTTTACTTAGTTTTTATGATTTTAATGAATATTTAAATGATTATAATAAAACAGTAATTGTGTTAAATTCTTTAGTTGATGAAGTTGCTTGTGAATGTTTATCAATAACTCAATTTATTTTATTTGTTGGAATTCTAATTAAGCAAAGTAAATTTGCAGATAAAATTATTGCCAATTATTTGAAATATGTAAAAGAAATTAATGAATATATTTCATACCTTTTAAAACCTGAAAACTATGATTTTATGAAAGAAAATTTTAAACATGATATAGATTTAGTTTGGAGAATAAAGGGATTTATTTATTATTTTGGATTTAAAAATATAGAAGTTCAAAGTATGGAAAAGGCGATAGAACATTTTGAAAAAAGTTCTTCATTATCAGAAAGAAATTTCTTAAAAAAAGAAAATGAATATTTCATATATAGAGCAAAACAAATATTAAATAAATCTCAGAAAATTTCTGATACAGAAATCCAAGATGCAAAGGCAAAATTAGGTCAAGTTTGTTTTGATAATAAATTTAATACAAAATATAATTTATTTGATTGTTTTATCCTAGGGAAAATATATTGGGAAGGAATAGGAGTAAAAAGAGATGAATCAATTGCATTGATGATATTTAGAAAGACAGTAACAAAAAAATTATGTAACGGCATTATAGATGCAAAAATTAAAAGTCAAATTAAGGATTTCTTAAAAAGTCATGATCATGACATAGTATTACAATATAAAGAAAAAGTTTGTAGTATTTGTTATGATAAACCACCTAATACAGTTATTTGTCCTTGTAAACATTCTTTTTGTTCTTCTTGCGTTGAAAAATTTGAAGAAAATGCAAAATGTCCCATTTGTAGAGGAGAAATTTTATGTATTTGTTAAAATAATATATATATATTATTTTGAAAAAAGGAATATTTTATTTTATTTCAATTAAAGTTTAAATTATTTTAATATTAATTTAAAAAATTCTAACTTAAATATGGAAGATTACAAAGAAAAAGACTTTACAAAAGAACCAATAGAAAATTTAGGTAAATTTGGTATTCATCCTTTAAATGAAGATGGAAAAGAATTATATGTGTCAAAAGATTTTTATAATTACCATTTTTTAAGAAAAAAAGATCCAGAGCTTTTAAAAGAAGTAGAAGAAAAGATGCAAAAAGATAGAGAAGAAGAATTAAGAAAATTACAAGAAGTATATAAAAGAGAAGAAAAAAAAAGAAAACAAGCAATGGGTATTTTTGATGATGATGAAGAAGAAGTTAAAGAAGAAGAAAAAGTGATTGAAGAAAAACCAATTATTAAAGAAGTGAAAAAAAAAGTTAAAAAAGAGAAAAAAGGATATAATGGTCCATGGCCTTATCCTATTAATTATACTAATAAAAAGACTTTACATAATCATTATTTAGATAAAAAAAGTGTTAAGAAAAATATTAGTAAAAAAGAACCTATAAAAGGAGTTGCTGCTGTTAAAGGAAGTGAAAAAAATTTAATTATGAAAGAAAAAAATAATAATGTGATTATTCCTAAAGTTAGTGAAATTTATTCTGGACATAATATTATTAAAGAATATGATTCTTCTGAAGTTAATACTTTTTAACTTATATGTTTCATTTTTTAATTTTGATTATAATAATAAACGTTTTTAAATTAAAAATTAAAAAAAATTTAAAGAAATATTCTTATTACAATATAATATTTATAGTAGAAAATTTAATAAATATCATTGTTTAAATTATATATAAAGATTTTTATAAACCTTTTGATAAAGTATTATATATTTATTTTCAACAAAACTAATTTTATGCTTTAATGAAATACAAAATTTCTATAAATATATATATATATAATTGAAACATTTAAACATTCTTACATGTTAAACAATTAATTTAATCATCTAACCATCCAATGTATTGATAATAATATTGTTTACAACAATTACCTTCAAAACAATCATTAAAATTGATGTCAATATTTTCACATACTGACCTAATTATAACAAAAACTCTATCTGTTATTTTATGATTATTCATTAATAAAAATTGTTTCAATTTTAAATTTTTTAAACATGGAATTGTAATTAATTGAAAAATTTTTCTATAAATTTCATAATTAACATTGCATTCACAATCTATTAATTTAGATATAAAAAATAAACAATTTATACTACCCAATAAATTATTGTTTAAAAAATAATTAATATAATATAATAAACCTTTAATTTTATTATTACCAAAAAATAATTTATAAATTTGTTCTTTGTTAAATTTATTATTTCCTTCAAAAATATTATTTTCTTTTATAAAATCATTCAAAATTTCTGATGTATTTTTTTGATGTAAACTTATATTATTTAAAAAATTATCTATCACATCATTATCTTTTAAATTATTTTGATTAAAAGATGATTCTAATGTAGATTTAATATTATGTTTGTTTAAAAATCCCTTTATTTCATTAATTATTCTTTCATTATTTAAAGATAATAATTTATTAATGTAATTTTCTAAATCATAAGCTCTTTTTAATATATTAATTTGATGAAAGAAAAAAACTTTTTCTGGAAAGTTTGGTAAATTTATTTTTTTATATTTATTTAATAATTTTGAATGAAATTCATAAAGTTCTGAAAATCTAATTGAATATGTTATATTAGATTGAATGTTAGATTTATTTATTGGTGAAAATTCAAAAGTATAAAATTTTTTATAAGGAAAATGCTTTTCTTTCTCTTTTGAAGTTTTAATAAATTTAACTTTCATTTTTCTATGCATTTAATATACTTTTAATAAATCCAATTTTATTAGAACAAATATCAATAATGAAAAAATATATATATTAATTTATTCAAAAGAATTAAATTATTGATAATATTTTTATTAATTTCAATTTCCAAATAAAATCATAAAAAAATGGGAACAGAAAATTCAAAATGTTGTTGTTCTTCAAAAGAGAATAATGAATTTCAATTTGAAGAAAGGCAAAGTCCACAAAGTATAGAATCTGATAATAATAGTAATAAATTAAAAAATCCTAATATAATAAAAGATTTAAAATCATATGTTTCAATTAAAAACATAGAATCTTTATCTCAAAAAGAAGATGAAAGTTCAAGTATATATAATAACAATAATAATAATATTGATAAAGATTCAGAAAATAATAAAGAAACAAATAAAAAATCATCAAAAATTGTTTCATTTAAAAGTGAAGAAGAAAAAAGAGAAAACGATAGTGAAAATGATGATGATGATATATTAAATAAAGCAATTAAAAAATTTGAAAAAGAAAATAAAAACACTTCACTGATTGAAAAGAAGAAAGAAAAACCAGATAAAATTGTACAAAGTTTTTTTGGACAAAGAAGTTTATCAACATTACCAGATACAAAAAATGGTAAAAAAGCATATAATACATATTCAATAATAAAAATACAAAAAATATATAAAGGTCATTATTATAGGAAAAAAATATATCCACCAAAAAAAAAAGAATTAGAAGAACAATTATATTCTAAATTAAAAGAATTATATGATAAATATTTAACAGATAATTTAAAGAATCAAGAAAATTCAATTGGAATAAATCATAATGAAGAATCATATAAAACATTACTATGTAATTCCAATTCATTTGGAATTAGTTCTGCATTTATGAAAGGATTTCGTTTATTCACAAAATTATACATATTAAAATATAATGAAATAGATGCCTTTTATGTAGGAGAAGTAGATATAAATAATAATTTAAATGGTAAAGGAATATTAACTTTAAGTGATGGAACAAGATATAATGGAACATTTGAAAAAAATAACTTTAATGGAATTGGTAAAATAATAGATAATGAAGGAACATTATTTGAAGGATATTTTAAAGAAGGTAAATTAGATGGAAAGGCAACTCAAAAAATGTTAAATGGTTCAATATATATAGGAGATTTTATAAAAGGAATAAAAGAAGGAAAAGGAAAAGAAGAAACAAATGAACAAGTATATGAAGGTGATTATAAAAATGATAAAAAAGATGGTTTTGGTAAAGTATATTATAAAGATTTAAAAGATACATATGAAGGAGAATTTAAAGATAATAATATAACTGGGAATGGAACATATAAATGGAGTGATGGTGAAAGTTATACTGGTAATTTTATAAAAGGGAAAATGGAAGGAAAAGGGATTTATAAATGGCCTGATGGAAGTTATTATGAAGGTGATTATGTTAATAATATTAAAGAAGGTAATGGAATTTTTAAATGGGCTAATGGAAAAATTTTTGAAGGTCCTTTTAAAAATGGGAAACCTGATGGTAATGGTATTTTAAAAAGCAAAAATAAGCAATTTAAAGTCACTTACAAAAATGGAAAAATTAAAGGAAAAATTAAAGAAATTAATAAAAAAGGAAAATCAAAAAAAAAAAATAAAAAAAAACATCAAAACAAAGAAAATGACGAAGAAGAGGAAGAAGAAGAAGAAGAAAAAGAAAATAATAGCAATAATAATAATAATGACAATTCTAATTTTGAATTGTTTAAAAGTGACGAAATTGAAGAAGAAGAAGAAGAAAGTGAGGAAGAAAAAAATAAGAAAAAAAATAAAAAAGACGATAATAAAGATTTAGATAGTTTTTATGAATATGAGAGAAATGAAAATTATAATAAAAAAAAGAATAAAAAAAAGAATAATAATTTTGAAGAATCTGATGAAGAAAGTGATTCAAAAAAACTTAAAATTAATAGAATGCAAAGTAAATTTGGAGATGCTTTAAAAAAAAAAAAAATGGAAAATTCAAGGAAAAAACAATAAATTTATTAATTAAATAAGGAAATTATATAATTATAAGTGTAAATATCATAATAAAATTTATACCATTAAATTTCAAAATAATAGAAAAAATATTGATTCTAAATTTATGATTATTTATCTTAATAAATATCTTAATAAATGTTAATTAAACTATTTATAAATAAAACTATTTTATCAAAAATATATTGGAAAAACCTTTAATAAAATAGAAAAAGTAAATAATAGAAAGAATAATTATAATAATAGTTAATGAATTTTTTGTTTTTATTCCTTTATTCTATAGAAGAAAATTAATAAAATTGAATAATAAATTTATTTAATAATTTTCTATAATTTAATTTCTTTATTCTATTATAGAATAAGAAACTTTATTGGATAAGATATTTTCAATTTCTTTTAATATTTTATTTCTTCATATTTTTTTAATTGTATTTCTATTCTAAGTTAATTTAACCCATAATACATTTCTCCCAATGAATAATCCATCCTCAATAAATATAATGATATTCTATTAGATTAAGGTAATAATTTCTTTCATAAAAAATTGCTTTCTTTTTAGGTTGCAAATAATTAATGGAATTTGTGTGAAATACTTTTTTTATATATAAAAACGGAAATAAAAAAATGTTTTGGATAATTGAATTCCAATATTGAACTATTAATTTTATTGATTTTCTTTTCTCATATTTCTTTATTAAAATTAACATTTTTCTTTTTTTATTTCTAGAATTCCATTAATTAATCTCAATCTAAGTTTCATTATCTCCTTATAATATTATTATTTTTGAAAATATTATTAGAATTATTTTAAAGAAAAAAAATTAAATTTTAAAGTAAACCTATATTTAAAAATACATTTAATCAAAAAAAAAAATAATTTGAAAAACATGGATAAACAAGAATTAGAAGAAAATGAAAAAAACAGAGAACCTCTTGAAAAAAAAATTCCAGAAAAAACAATAGAAAAGGTAAAACCTCAAAATCAATTTCAAACAACAAAATTTAATGTAATAAATACAAACAATAATAATATAGAAGGGGGAAAAGTAAGAAGAAAAAGAAGAAGTAAAAATGAAGTCGAAGGAAGAAATTTTAAATGTCCAAATTGTGGTAAAAGTTATTTATCTGCTCCTGCTTTATTTAATCATAGAAAAAATAAACATAATTATGCTATAGAAGGTGAAAAAAAAGGAAGAGGAAGACCAAGAAAAGATTATTCACTTAATTATAATATTAATCAAAATAAAATAAAATTTGAAAATTTTTTCAATAATGATTTAAGAAAAAGTAAAAATGAAAATAATAATAATAATCAAAATAAAGATAATAGTGATGTTATTAATTTAGATACTTTAAAAAAAAATGTATCTGATATTTTTAGACAATGTAAAGATACTATTTTTCCTAGTGTTGATAATGTAGAAAATTATTCTTTTTATATTTTTTTAAATGAAAATTGGAATAAAGAAAAAATAGATAACTATGAAGAACATGGAAATTCATTAAAAAATACTAATAATAATATAATTAAATCTCCTCCTTTAGATGAAGTATTTTTTTATTATATAAAAAATGTGATATCAAAAACAAATAAAGATTATTTTTGGTTTATAACAAAATTTATAATTACATTTAGAGAATATTTAAATAAATCACAAAATAATTTAATTAATAAAGATTTTATAACTGAAGATAAGAAATATTATTCTCAAATTTATAATGCTGAAAAAATTCCTGATATGTGTAATGATTATTTTATTGAATTTATGCAACCTAATAATTATTTTGGACTTGATTCTAATGAATTAATTGAATTAATTCAACATTTTTGTTATTGGTTAGTATGTAATAATTATACACAATCAAATTTAACATTAATTTAAATTTTATATTATTAGATTTAAATATATTCATTAAATTCTTTTATGCTTTGTTTAATAGTTGTTATATTTATATAATATAAAAAAAATGATTTTCAATTAATTAATTAAATAATAAATGATAAATAATTAATTCCAAAAATTAAAATTCAATTTTCAAACCACAAAATCTATATAATACAAATTACAAATAATAACCATAATAATTAATAAAAAAAATCTTCTTTCGACAAATAAGATTTTAATCTAATTTTATTTCTACTATTTTTACTATTATTTCTGGAAATTAAATTAACTTTAGGAAAATAATTTTCAGTAAAACAATTATTAATAATAACATTATTTCTACTTTTATGATGATTAATAGTTTGATATTCAATATTTTTTTTTTCTTCAAAATTAAATTCAGGAGAAGATAAAGCATTTTTTTTATGTTTATTTAATTTTTTTTTTTTAATTAAAAAAAGAGGTACAGAACATTTATCAATTGAAATTGTGCTAAATCTATTAACATTAATTTTTCCTTTTTCTAAATAATATTCTGGTGATCCATGAATAATTGAAGGTCTATGTTTTTTTTTCTTTATATTATTTTCTCTAAAAATATATGGTTTTCCTTTATTTTCATCAAATTTATTTTTAAATATATATCCATTTATAAATTCACCTTTTTGTAATTCTATTATTTGTTCTTTGTTTAAAAATTTTTCCATATTAAATGTCCCTATAAATATATTTTTTTTTTCTTTTTCTTCAGATGAGGAATTTTTTATTTCTTTTTTTTTTTCATTTTTATTTAATAATAAACTTTGACGAGGAGATAAATTTTTTAATAATATGGGAAAATTTTTTTTGTTTTCTTTGTTTATTTCTATTATTTTCTTCTGACATATTTGTAAATATATATTTAAAATTGTTTCTTTTTTTTGCATTTTTAATTTAGAAAGCATATCTAACTTTTTTTTATATTTTATTGCTAAATTCTTTAAATATAAATATTCAATTTCTGATAATTTTATTCCCTTATATATCGTATTCTTTAATATTGAGTTTTCTATTTTTTCAATGTATCTTTTACAATTTAATTTTATTGAGTTTTTAATTGTATTATTATTATTAGTGGAATTTTCTAATTTATCTTCGAAAATTAATTTTATTTTTGAATCATTTTCTTTTTTTAATATTGATTTTATATTCATTAATATATCACTAAAAATTGAAAAATATTTTGGTTTTGTAAATAAAGGCATTTTTTCTTTAATTATTTCTCTGAGATTCATTTCTTTTTTGATTTTGACAAAATATAAAAATTCAAATTTAATAATTTAATTAAATTAAAAGTGTTAAAAAATTGAAATATATAAATTATAAATAACTTAATTTAAAAAGTTTTAAATAAAATATAATATCAAATCAAAATTTCAATTTCAAATAAAAAAGATTCAAATAAATAATTTTTAAATAATATATCAAAACAATACTAAAAAAATTAAATCATATAAGAATATATAATATCTAAGAATAATTACAAAAACATAAATAAATAAAAACCTAAAAAATATTCTTAAAAAAAAGATTATTCTTCTGATTCAATTTCTAAATTTTCTTCTTCATTAAAATCAGTACTTACATTAGAACTATTAGTTAATTTTTCATTATTTTTTTCTTCCCCAAAATTTAAAAAGCAATTTAATCTATGATTAAAAGGTTTAATATCATAAATAAAAGTATGAATAAAATAAAAAGGTAAAATAATATCATTAATTTTTCTATCATAATGAATAAAACTACATCTTGAACCATAAGGACAAAAACCATATTCTGAAAATTTTTTACATTTTTTTTTTTTATAATTTAAATTTAAATTTTTAGAATTTAATTCTTCCTTTCCATGAGCAAATCTACATTTATATCCATAAGGACATTTCCCTTTTTCTGAGAATGTTTTACATAATTCTGTTTTATATTTTGGATCTTTTTTCTGCTCGTTTTCTATATATACTTTTGGAAGTTCTTTAATGCAATCATCAAATATTCTATAAATATTTGAATTTGGTTTTTTATTTTTTATTTCTTCGTTTAATGACATTTTCAACTTTTTTTTATCTTTTTAAAAAAGGTTTTACAATTTATATGGTTTTTTTAAATTTTTTATTTTGGATTTTTTAAATAGGAAATTTAAGTTTTTTGAATTTTTTTAATTTTGAGTTTTTGGTTTTTTTGGATTTGTGATTTATATCTTTATTTTAATTGTTAATATGATTTTTAATATTTTAAATCCTTTAAATATATACAAAAGTAAAATTTAAATTTCATTTACATTTATTATTTTTCTTAAATAAATATATATTAAATATATAATTTTTTATTTATGAATTAAAAATTTAAATAACAACTTTTTTTTAATAATAAATAATAGAGTAATTTAACTCAATTAAAACAAATTTTTAAATATTAACTCTAAACAAATTTTTATTCTCCTAATTTTTCTTTAAGCATTTTATTTTCCTTTTCCAACTCTTGAATCTTTTCATTTAATTCCTCAATTGTTTTTTCATATTGAATACATTGAGGACAAGTACTAATAGGTTTTTTTTCTTCAACTTTCTTTTCAAAAGTTTGAGGAGTACTAATCCATTTATTTTCAATTTCTCTAATATCTTTCACTACAGGTTCAGCATTATTTCCACTAACCCAATCATCCAAACTTAAAGCAGATTCTCCAGAAAAAGTTTTAGGATATAAACTTTCATCAAATTCAGGAACTTTCTTTGGATAATAAAAAGATAAATAAACAATATTTTTTCCAGTATATTTAGCAAATCTATCTAATTCACATTTATTATAATCCATAGTTTTTTTATCAAACATAACAATAGCTGTAGTTGGTTCACTTGACATATAATCACTACAAGGTTTAATAGTACCATCATTTACATCATAATAATGCATATTTCCTTCTCCTCTTCCGAAAACATATAATAATTTTAAATCATAATCAAAATAAGGAGTAGGGATACTACTTTGATGATCAATAACAACAGTTTGAGCAGGATTTTCAATAGCTAAATTATTATCAACTTTCCTAATATCCCATAATTTCATTTCTCTAGTATTTCCTTTATCAAAACCAGTACTAATAAAATTATATTCACCAATCCAAGTCATTTTCATAGTTTTTGGACTCTCATGTCCTTTAGTTTTAACAATAATTTCTCCTTTTCTAGGATCAACTACATATAAATTTTTATCTTTTGAAGCACAAGCCACAAGACTTCCATTATAATTCCATTCCATAGAAGTAGGATATTCTTTTAATGACACTTTAGTAATTAATTCACTTTTTAACATATTCCAAATATGAAGAGTATTATCAAATGAAGCACTTGCAATAATATCAGAGCAAACAGGATTAAAATTAGCAAAGGAAACTTTCCTTCCATGACCAAGATATTGTTGAAGTTCATTAGTCATATCTTCAGTAATTCCATCTTCTGGAATTTCCCATAATTTCACTGTTGAATCATCTGAAGCTGTCATTAAAAGGTCAGAACGGAATGGAGAGAATTTCACGTCAACTACATAGGATTTATGACCTCTTACTAAGGGAACGTGCACTGGACAACGACAAGGTTTGTCTGCTTTAAATATTGCAACTCCTCCTCCTGTACTATTCCATGATACAGCTAAGAAATTCGTATTTACTGCCATTAAGGAACCTTCACTTGATGATTGAGTTATGTCCATCTCGTTGAAACGCTCTTTTTGAACTTCACCGTATACTGTGCGATATTTTGAGTAACTCATTTTTTTAATTTTTTTTAAGATTTTTTTTTGCTTTTCTCAAAATTTTTATTAAATTTTATTGTTTATTTAAATTATTTATTTATATTTTATTTTCTTAAATTATTTTCTAATTTTCTAAATAAATCAATTTTATTATAACCAAAACATATTTGTTTTATTCTATTATAGCCTTCTTCACTATTTAATTCCTTTAAACTGAATTGATTTTCTTTATACTCCCAAATATTTTTAAAAGAATTGAAAATATTAGTAAAATAATCCTCTTCCAAAATTAAACTTCTAAAAATTAAAATCCTTTTTTCTACTCTTTCTCTAACATCAGTAGGAATTTCATCTCTTTGAATATATCTTCTAATTTTATGTTTGGAATCAAATTCAACTTTTAATAAATCAAAAATATGACCTTCACTATCGAAAATTCCCATAAAACCATTATCAAAAAAACCTTTTTTAACAGATCCAAAAAAAACTTTATCTTCATTAGAATTATAATAAAAAGTATTATTTCCATCTCTTTTCCCAAAAATATCATATCCTCCATAATAAATATAATAATTATCTTTAGTTTTAGATAAATAAACTCCTTTTGTGAAATTATCATTATCAATTTCTCCTAAATAAGCATCAAAGAAAGAATAATCAAAATTTTCAAAAGGTTTTTTTTTATTATCTTCATCTAACCATAAATAAATACCATGATCTTCTTTAGTATTATCTCTCCAAATTCCCCAATAAAATTCACTTTTTCTTCTATTATTATTATCTATTTCAATTGGCCATGAATATAATCCTTCTTTATTTCTTATATCTTTTTTATATGAACCAAAGTAATTTTCATTATTTCCATTTGAAGATAATGCATATCCATTTCTTTCAAAATTTTCGTTAAAAATTCCTTGAAATTTTATATTGTTTTTATTTATATTTACTATATATGATTCTTTGTCTAAATCCCATTTTGTTATTAATATTCCTGGAATTTCATATTTTGATCGAGTAGTTATTATTTTTGATATGTTTTCTTTATCTAATATTATTTTCTCTGGGTTTTCCTTTTTTTTCATTCTTCTATTTTCCATTTTTAATTATTTGATTATGAATAAACAATTATTTTTTTTTAAATTTTAAGTTTTAATAACATAAAATATTTTTATTTATATAATTATTCTAGAAGAATATATTTGTAATTTGTGACAATATTAATATGAATAAATTTAAAATGATTTTAAATGTGAATAAAACTAATATTTATACATTTAAATTTGAAGGGTATTTTTTTAAAATACCAAAAAAAAAAATATAAAAATTTTCTATTCATTTTCATCTTCTTCTTCTTCGTCAGAAAAAAAAACAATTTCTTTCTTATGATTATTTAAATTATTATATGTACAATTTAAATCAATACTCTCATTTTTTTTCTTTTCAATTTGAACAAATCCAGAAGAAGGAAGAGTTTCGATACCACTTAAGCATATACTATTTTTGTTAGATTTATTATTCACAATATTTATAAATTCTTTAATTTTATTTATTAACTTTGCCCTTTTTTCAAATATTATTTTACTTATTGAATTTTGTTTACAAGTCCATTCAAATTCTTTTTTTATTGATCTACAAATATTTGAAACATATTGATAATTATAATTCGAATTTGAAATTTTTGCTTGAATTAAAAATGTAGGAACTAAAATATTACTCATTGATTTTTTATTAATCATTCCCATAAAAGAAGGAGAAAATAAAATACAAGAATTAATATTATTATTTTTACTACATATATTTAATGCTGAAATAGCCCCAATTTCTTTTCCAAAAATAATTAAATTTTCATTATTAATTTTAAATTCATTTTTTAAAACATCAATAATTAAATCACTATTTAAAATAAATTTGTTTTGATTAATTTTACCTGAACTTTTACCATAACCAGAATAATCAAAAGAAATAATATTTGATTTAAATTGAATAGAAAAATCAATTAATAAAGGAATTTCTAACCCAATATCTGTGTTATTTTCATGACAATATAATATATATTTTTGATTTAAATCATTATTTTGAATACTAAGATTATTAATTAATACCATAATTAATCCTTCATCTTTATTAATTTTAATTAAAAAATTTTCTAATGAAATAAAAGGAGGAATATTTAAAGAAGAAAAAGTATTATAATCACATTTAATATTAATTAACTTTTCTTCATTCCTCACTTTTTTAAGATATTGTTTAACATCAATTTCATAAGAAGATTTTGGAGACAATAATTCAATTTTTCCAGAATGTTCATCTAAGTATTTTGAATTACCAAAAGTACATAATTTCATATTTAAATAATAAAAAAAAATGAAAATAAGTTATATATTAAAAAAATAATATTTAATCAAAAAAATCTATTAAAAATTAAAATATTTACTTATTTAAAAAATCAATTAAAAAAGAATATGAAGAAACTTCTAAAAATTTTAGGATGTGCTCGTTCCCGGTCTAAAAAATTAGCAGCAGCAAATGAAGAAAAGGAAACAGAAATTGGAGAAGATAGAAACAATAAAAAATTAGAAAATTCTTTTAATTCAGAAAATCAAAATGAAAACAATAGAAATCAAAATGATTCATCTCCAATTGAAAATATATCAATAGAGAAAAAAGAAACTTTTGATGATGAAACCGGATTTAATATTAATGAAAACATCAGTGAAGATGAATTATTAATATCTAATGATTCTCCATTAATTTGTTCTTATGAAAAAAATCAAATTACTTTCACAAAAAAAGGATTAATAAATTTATTTGAAGAATTAACAAATTTAGATGGATGGAAAAATTATTGGAATAAAGACAATTGTATAATAGATATAAGAGAAAAAGGATCTACAATAAATACAGAATTTTATTTAATAAGAACATTATATGTATTTAAAAAATCAGAATTAAAATATAATAAATCAATAGATAATATAATTAAATTTATTTATGGTGTTAACATAAGAAAAGTTTGGGATTCGGGTTTAAAAAATGTAGAGTTAATTTCAGGAGAAAAATATAAAAGTTTTGTTGTTGATACTTGGGCAAAATCACCAATTTATTTAATTAGTGAAAGAGATGGAGTTGAAAAAAGATTTATTTTCAAACATAATAATGAGTATTATGCTCTTGGAACTCCTGTTCCTGATGATTATTATCCTGAAAAAAAAAATGTTGTTAGAATAATTAATTATATGAATTTTTTAAAATTATATGAAGATGATGATAATATTTATTTTTTAAATTTAAATCAAGCAGATTTTAAAATGATTGTTCCACAATTTGTTATTAATATTACTTTACCTACTACTACTAAAAATTGGTATATTAATTTGTTGAAAACTTGTAATTCTTATCAAATTGTTGGAGAAAACATTGAAAAAATTCCAGAAAACAATAGTCAAGTTGAAGATAATAAAAACGATAATGATAATGAAGTTCATGAAGTTAATATTGAAGAAAATAGTGACTCTAGTGATAATAAAAATAAAAAAGAAAATAATAATGATAATGATGTTAATGAAAAAGATGATTCTTTTGAAGAAGTAAAAGATGATATAAAAGAAGAAGAAAAAAAAGAAGAAATTAAAGAAGAAAAAGTAAAACAAGAAGAAATTAAACAAGAAGAAATTAAACAAAAAGAAGTTAAAGAAGAAGAAGTAAAACAAGAAGAAGTTAAAGAAGAAAAAGTAAAACAAGAAGAAGTTAAAGAAGAAGAAGTAAAACAAGAAGAAATTAAACAAGAAGAAATTAAAGAAGAAGAAGTAAAACAAGAAGAAGTAAAACAAGAAGAAGTTAAAGAAGAAGAAGTAAAACAAGAAGAAGTTAAAGAAGAAGAAGTTAAAGAAGAAGAAGTTAAAGAAGAAGAAGTAAAACAAGAATAAAAAAAATAAAAAGAATATATTAATTTATATTTGTTTTGATTTAATATTTTTATTATTTATTTTTTTATATTTTTATGAAAAATATTAGTCAAAATATTTATCAATTTGTATAAATCTATTTTTCATACAAGTCCAATATAATATAAAATAATTAAAATAAAAACATGGAAAAATTTAAATCACTAAAAATATATCCTCCATTAAAAAAGCCAGTAACAGTATATTCAATGGATGAAAAAATCCCTCAATCAATATTAAATCAATCAATATCATTAACAAAAACAATAGAAAATTTTCAAAATTTAAAGACAATGACTTTACAAAAAACTAAAAAAAAAAGAATAAATAAAGAAATGTTTAGTAAAACATATTCAAAAACTATTAATAATGAATTTTCATCTACATTATATTCATCATACAATCAAAACCCAGAAAATGATTTTTATTCAAAAAATTATTTAAATACAGAATTAGATGAATTTCAAAAAACAACAATTCAAAATTTTTATAAAATAAATAAAAAGGATAATTCAATTACAGCCCGTTCAGTAACGAATAAAGAAATATATACAAATCCTTTTAATTCACAACGAACATTAAATTTAAATGAAAGAATATATAAAACTTTAAGTTCTTTTAGAATGGAAAATCAATTTAACAGTTATACAAAGAGAATAAATGAATATCATAAAAAGCAAAAAATGTTAAAATTAATGCCAAAAATAATAATTTCTAAAATAGAATTTAATCACAAAGTAAAAAGAGGGAAAAATAAAAATCATTTTAAATCAAATTCTCAATCAATAACAAAAATAAATGAAAATGAAAATTTACCAATATTAAATTCAAATAAAATGTTACATAGAGATGATATATTACATGAATTAAAAATATTTCAAAATACATATGAAACATTATATCATCCTTCATCAAGAGGTCAATTTTCTATATGTAAAACTCCAGAAAATAAAATTATTATTTTTGGAGGAGTTCAAAGTAAATTTTTAAATGATATGTGGACATGTTCAATAATAACAAAACATAATAAAATTGATATTAAATGGAAAAAATTAAATTTAAAAGATGATGATTTACCAATATCAAGATATGGTCATTCGATGATTTATTATATGAATAATTTATTTATTTTTGGAGGAACTTTTCCAAGAAATATTTATAGAGATCAAGAAGAAAATATATGTATATTTGATATAAAAAGAGAAAATTTTTATTATCCAAGATGTATAAATTTTAAAAGCGTAAAAAATAGAAGAAATCATATTGGAATAGGAATAGGATATACAATGTTAATTCATGGAGGAATTGATGATGAAGGAAATTATTTAAATGATATGTGGATATTAGATTGTTTAAAATATAAATGGAATCCTTTAATATATCGAAATTTAATTAAAATTCCAAAAATAGCTTTTCACTCATTTTCATTAGTAATAAAAAATACATCATTAATATATAATAAAGATTTGAATATATATAAATTTACAGAAGGATTTATAACAAAAGGAAAATCAGGGAAACCAAAAATAGAAGGAATATATATATTTGGAGGATGTGATAAAGAAGGTAATTTCTATAAAAATTTATGGTTAATTAGAATAGGAGTTAAACCAGTTGATATATTAGAAATACCTTCTCAAGGGATTCAACCTTGTCCAAGAATAAATTGTTCAATGTGTTATTTTGAAATGTTAAATTTATTATGTGTTTACGGAGGAAAAAATGATTATATTCATCATGGTAATTTACTTAATGATGTTTGGCTATTTGATTTAGAAAATTTTAATTGGATTCAACCTAAATGTGATAATAATAATTTTATACCTGTTGCTGAGCATTCTATCATTTCTGATGGAAATAAAATTCTAATTCTTGGAGGATTTAGTGATGATGGTTATCTTAAGTTTAAAATAAATACTATCGAATTTGATATCTTTAATTCTAAAGATAATGAATTTGAAAATGAATTGAAAGAATTGTTAAAATAATTATGTTTATTTAATTATATTTATTTATTTTGTGGTAAAATGTTTTATTTATGTTTTTTTTAATATTTTTTTTTGAATTTTTAGAGAAAAATATTTCTTTATTTTTTAACATAAATTAATAATAAATTTAATAATTAATATAAATGGTTCTTATATATTATTTTTATTTATATCTTTTATTTAAATTATGTATATGAATGTAAAATTTTTTTATTTTTCCAATTAAAAAATAATTTTCCAAATGAAAAAAATAAGAAAAAATAAAATTACTAATTATATATCGAACTCAGAAAAAAAATTCAAAAAATCTAAATTAACTTAATCATCATTTCCTTAAATTCAACCAGGGAAATTTGTCCATCTCCATTTTTATCAACTTCCTTAAACAATTTATTCAATTCATTAGAATCAATAGAAGTTCCTAAAACTTCTTCAATTTCTTCTTTAGAAATAAATCCATTTCCATCTTTATCAAACAATTTAAAAGTTTGTTCTAATTTTTCTTTATCTAATAATTTTTTTTTATTAATAGTAGCTAAAACAAATTCATTATAATCAATAGTTCCATTACCATCTAAATCAACAGTATTCATAATTTTTTCAACTTCTTTTGTAGCATCATCAAAAGGCATAATTGTTTTATATCCATTTAAAATTTCTCTTTTACTTAAAACACCATCTTTATTTGTATCAAAAGATTGAAAAATTTCTAATAAGTTCTTTTTCTCTTTTTTAGATAATAAATTATTTACTATATAAGTTAAAGCTGCTTGTTGTAATTTTCTTTCAGCATGAAATTTCTTCATATTAACTAAAGAACGAAGAGTGAAAGATTTATCTATTTTAATATTAATATTAGATTTAATTAACCAAGGATGTTTTAAAGCATCATTTGCAGAATATCTTTTATTAGGATTATATTCTAATAAATGTTTAATTAAATCTTTAGCATCAGAAGAAACATAATCCCATTCTTCTTTTGGAAAACTATATTTTCCAATTTTTATTTTTTCTAATATTTTATCATCATTTTCACCACTAAAAGGAGCATACCCACATAATAAAATATATAATATAACACCACAAGACCAAATATCACATTTTTCATCATAATTTTCTTTTAAAACTTCTGGTGCAATATAATAAGGAGTTCCTGATATTCTATTCATTTTCTTGTTTTTATCATAATAACGTGCTGTTCCCCAATCAACTATTTTTATTATATTTTTCCCTTCCTCAGTATCTAATAAAATATTTTCTGGTTTTAAATCTCTATGAACAATATTATTACTATGAATATAACTTACTGCACTTAATAATTGTTTCATTATATATGATGCATCTATTTCTGTAAATGAACCTTTTTCAATTATTGATTTAAATAATTCTCCTCCTGCACAATATTCCGTTATTATATAAAAAAATGTTTTATCCTCATAATATTCAAATATTTGCATTATATTTGGATGTACTAATTTACTTAAAATATCTACTTCTAATATTAACTTTTTTTTATCTCCTTCTTCTGATTTTTTTATTATTTTTAATGCTCTTATTTGACCTGTTAATTTGTGAATTACTTTTTTTACTGTTGCAAACGCTCCTGAACCTACTGTATCTAATATTTCATAATCTTTTTCTATTAAACCTTCTTTGTATTGAACAAATATACTTTTAGATATTTGAATTCGAGATGAATGCTTTTTACGAGGAGATTTTGAATAAGTCGTTTTTTTCTTTTCTTCTTCTTCTTTCTTTTTTTTATTTTTTTCTGGAGTCATTGATAATTTTTTATTATTTTTCTTTGAACTTTTATTTAAATTTATTAGTGGATTTAGAGAAGAAACACTATTTCTGTTTTTCCTCATTTTAGATTTTCTTTTTTCCTTTTTTTATTATTTTTTTCCTCAAATAAATTTATATTAAACCAATTAAAATAATTTCCAATATTTACAATAATTTAAATAATTAATATTAATAAAAAATAAATAAATTAAATATTTAATTACCCCAAATTAATAATATTCCCCAAAAAATTTAAATAAAAAATCATATAAAACACAAACTTAAAAAATGTACGACAAATCTCTTTCAATATTTTCCCCAGAAGGAACCCTTTCCCAAGTAGAATATGCTTTAGAGGCAGTAAAGCATGGTGGATTATCAATAGGAGTGACAGGAAAAGAATGTATAATCTTAGCAGCAGAGAGAAAAGCAGTTCCAAAATTACAAGACCAGAGAACAATACGTAAAATAAACAAAATAGACAAGCACATAGCAATGACTTTCGCAGGAATAATAGCAGATTCTCGTTCCTTAAGTGACTATGCTCGTCTTCAAAGTCAGAGTTTCCGTTATTCATTGGACACCTCCCCATCAGTAGACTATATAGCAAAGCAAGTAGCATTCCGTAAACAAGATTATACTCAGAGAGCTGGAGTGAGACCATTCGGACTCAGTTGTATTATTGCTGGTTTCGATGAAGGCTCCAAAGAACCTAAATTATATATGACTGATCCTAGTGGACAAGTCACTATGTGGAAAGCTGGAGCTATAGGGAAAAATTCTGATAAAGTTATTGGATTACTTGAAAATAGCTATAAGGATGATTTAAGTGAAGATGATGCTCTTAATGTTGCTATTGGAGCTATTTTAAATTATGTTGAAGCTGGAAGTAAAAATATGGAAGTCGCTGTTATGAGACCTGGTATGGAAATTGAAATTGTCACTGATGATAAAGTTGATCAAATTATTAATCAACATGAAGAAAAGAAAAAAAGTGAAGAAAAAAAATAATTTTTTTAAAGGGAAATTTATTGTTTTTTTATTTTTTTTATTTTTTATAATGAAAAGAATAAAATGAATATTTAATTTTGGTTATTTATCCTTCAATTTTTTTATACTAATCATTTCTTATTCTTTTCATTTTATTTTATTTTTTATTTAAATATTTTCTCTTTTTGATTATAACATTGAAAAATGATTATTACATTTAAAATAATTTAATGGGAATATGTATACCAACAAAAAATAAAAATAAAAATTCAAATAAAAAGACCAATCAAAAGATAATAAAACCAAAAGTAATAGTAAAAGAAAAAACTAAAATAGAAACTCCAGAAAATAAAATTAATTATTCTCCTATATTAGAAAAGGAAAAATATTTTCCAAATATTTATGAGAATAAAAACAAAGAAGAAGAGAAACCAATTCAAAGATTAGATAATAGAATAAAAGCAAATACAATAAAATTTCAAAATCCTTCTCAATTGAAATGTCAAACAAGAAAATTAACACTTCAAAAAAAACAATCAGTGAAATATTGTAAAGATTTTAAAAATCATTTTCAATCAAAAAATAATCAAAATTATTTTTTAAGACATTTAGCAAGAAATTTATCAAAAAATGTGATTTTAGAAGATAATATATTGAATAAAAAAGCAGATATTCCAGAATATATGATAAATTATAAATTAATAAAAAATCAAAATTCAGAAACTTATGATTGGAAAAATTTTGGTATAATTAAAATAAATGAAGATTTAATTAATGAAATAATGAATATGTCAATTGAAGAAGCTAAAAATTGTGAATTTTTATATAAAAAAAGAATTTGGTTACATTGTTTTTTACATCAAAATATTATTGATTTAAAAAAAGAAAACCCTAAATTAAATATTCATAGAAATAATATTTTAGAAGATTCATTTAATCAATTTATGTCAAATGATATAAATTTAAAAAATAAAATTTTAATTCATTTTATTGATGAAAATACAAATAATGAAGAAGGAATTTATAGAGAATGGTTTACTTGTTTGTTTAAAGAATTTCTGAAAGAAAAAAATAAGTTATTTATTCTAAATAATAATGATTGTTTATTTAAAGGAACTTACATTATTAATCAATTTTGTGATTCAAAATTATATGATTATTATGAATTTTTTGGTAAATTATTAATCAAAGCAATAATGGAGAATGTACATATGAAAGATCATTTAAATTTAATATTAATAAAACATATATTAAATATTCAAATAGAATTAGAAGACATGAAATTTTATGATATAAACATATATAATTCTTTAAAAAAA
>JAEEGK010003752.1_pt1 | contig 37625 bp, 37 predicted proteins | sample 8958771 | NCBI WGS metagenome assembly JAEEGK01 (sample SAMN16246547, study PRJNA631951) | gut metagenome | biome: gut microbiome; feature: rumen; material: SC-attached | host: Bos | place: Iran: Karaj | collected 2018-10
TATTGCACAAGATACATATGGTGTGAATTATCAGGTACTTGATAGTTGGTTTAGGTGTCTTACGGATTTACGAAATAAATGTGCTCATTATTCTAGATTGTATTATTGGATATTTACAGCGTTACCAAGGATGCCACAAGGCGAAAAATATATACCTACAAGAAGATTATTTGCTCAGTTATATATGCTGAAACTTATGTATCCAGATCATAAAAGATGGAATGATGAATTTGTAAAAACGTTGGCAAAACTAATGAGGAAGTATAAATCGGACATAGTGAAGGCACATATTGATTTTCCATATAAATGGAAATCTATGCTGGTGTATAAATGATGTACGCTATTTTTACCCCCTTCACTCCAAACTATGTAAAAAGGGGTGAACATACCAAAGGCCAGTATCTACGCAGTATGTTTAAATTGTTTGCGGTAGTACCGCACGTTGAAACCGTTGTTCTGTTAACGAAGACGAGCGGTAGCGAAGGCTGAGTGTTACAGGCGCGGTTGTTCTGGCGAGCCCCGTATTTTGGGGCGAGAGCGGAACTTCCTCATAAAATATGTATTATCCCCGGGAAAAATTTTTTTCCCGGGGATTTTTTGCATTATTACAGGAGATTTGTTACCTTTATATAATATACAAATTATTATTGAGGAGATAAAACTATGAAAAATAGAACTAGATTGCTTTCACTTTTATTTGCTATGTCACTTGTTGCCACAGGTTGTGGACATACCGGTGCTCCTGATAAAGAACCGGTCGATTCCGGGATTAACGAATCGGTCGATTCCGAGGCGGAAAAACCGGTTGATAACGAGGTGAAAGAACCTGTCGATAACGAAACGGAAGAACCGGTCGATCAAGAGGTGAATGAGGCACCTTTGGATTCTAAGGTAAGCAAAGTTACTTGGTCTGACTGCACTAATGATTCATCCAAAACTTGTTATGATGATGCAACAATAGAATTTACTTTTACAGATGGAACTACACAGGAAGTTGTAATTGGCGCCTATAGTACAGTGGATTCTATGAATAAAAATGATATGGATAATGATGGTGAAGAAGAATATGTATTCCATATCACCTATGTAAATACTATTGGAGAGAATCATTTTCTCTATGTGTACAAGGTTGATGATAATAAAGCAGAGCAATGGTTCCCCTGTAATACCGGAATCACAGAAGTTGATGAGAACTCTTCCCAGCAGGAAGAGACTACAGTAGAGGTAGATGGTAAAAATAAAAATGCCATCAAGGTTGAATGTGCTGTTAGGGATGAAGGTAGAGCAAAAGCAACCTATGACGGGATTATTTATTACGATAATGGACAGTGGAATGAATATAATAAGTAAATAGCTGCACCTTCAGAAGAAAGAAAATCTACTAATAATTGCGATATTAAACAAATCGAGGTTACAGAGATGATTGATATAAAAGAATGTGATGATTCCGAATATTATCAAGGTAAGAATGGACTTTTATAAAGGATATGAAAAAGAACTTACTAGATGATGAGCAGGAATAAGGATAGTGGTTGAGAGGATAAGTGTATGGATAGAGACGACCCAAAATGGAAATTAAATGAAAAAAAATTATTTGTTTTGCTTAAATCAAAGGTCAGCATAAAGTACTTGCTGACCTTTTTCTTGTATTTCTCTGTCACGATGCTCTATATTCCATAAGTGTTGTATTCTGCCATTCTCCGAATTTGTCTTTAGCAATACGTTCTCTGTAACCGATTTCCCTAAAACCACATTTCTTGTGGAGAGCAATGCTGGCTTTGTTGACGGAGATTATTGCAGAATAGATGCTCCAGTAGCCAAGCTTTTGACTCTCGGTGATAAGATGATTTACTAGAGCCGTTCCGATGCCTTTTCCCTTGTGCGCAGAATCAATGTAAACACTCATTTCAACTGCACCTTTGTAGACGCAACGACTGGAGGTGGGGCTTATAGATATCCAGCCAACAACCATACCGTCTTCTTCATAGACATATCTACATTCCTTGATATGACTTTTATCCCATTCTTCAAAGCAGGGACATTCGGTGTTGAATGTGGCGATACCACTGTCCAAACCCTGTTTATAGATATCAGCTACTCTAGTCCAATCCGTATCAAGCATTTTTCTGATCACAACAATTCTCCTCCGTTTTACAACATTTATTCTCTGCTTTTAAGCATGCAGCATTATAAAGCTGCAAAGCCTCTAAAACCATATTCTGTTTATCTTTTTCAATGTATGAGAACACTTTTTTGAACTTATCATACATATCATTTTCAATTTTGTTGAATCTGGCTTCGCCATCTTTGGTCAGCGATAAAACGACGCTTCGGCGATCTTTTTTAGAAGGCTCACGCAGTACAAAGCCTTTTTGCACAAGTTCTTCTATAGCGCGGCTGATACCACTTTTATCAAGCTTAAGAGTCCGGGCTAAGTCTTTGATGCATATGCCCGGTTGTCGTCCGATCTCTACTACAAGAAAACACTGCAGAGTATTGACGTTGCACTGGCTGCAATCGGATTGATTCATGTTTTCCAGATTGCGTTCCAGCTCTCGTGTGTATTCGCGAAATAGCTTTACTTTATCCATATGGCTCCTCCTGTTGAAGAATAGCATATAGAATTTAGTTGCAAATGTCAACTGTTTATAAAAACAACAATTAATCCAAAAATGTAAAGGAGCCTTGACATAAACGCCCCATCCTGTTATAATCTAAAATGTAAAGGAAACTTGTCAAAAAAATTGGAGGAGATGAGTTGAAAAACATTGTAGAAAAGCTGCGCAAGGAACGTGGTCTAAATCAGGATGAATTTGCCAAAGCGATCCGTGTTTCCAGGCAGACGGTCAGTTCAATTGAGAACGGGAAGTATAATCCGTCCCTTGAGCTAGCATTTGATATTGCTGATTTTTTCGGCATGACAATAGAAGAAATCTTTATTCATAAGGGAGGTGACAACAATGAATAAGAGCTATCTGAATAAGGGTATAATATTGGTGCTTGTAGGAATATGTTTAGTAATAGCTGCAGTTTTTACAGAGAGTGCGTTTGAGGGTTTGTTATGGGGACTCGCCGGAGGAGCTTTAGGCCCCGGCATTGGAATACTCATTAAGCATTTTTATTTGTCTGTTCCCAAGAATCAGGAGAGGTATCAAGAGAGCCTTGAGCAGAAAGAAATCAATGCTCATGATGAACTAAATGAGAAGCTACGCGACAGATCAGGTAGGATTGCTTATAACATCGGGCTTTATATATTATGTTTTTCTGTGGTGTTATTCGCTATTCTTGGAAAAGCAGGAATGATCATCGATCACAAGATCATTGTGCTGTATTTGGTTGGTTTGATGATTTTACAGTACGTTATTGGTATCGGAGTGTACTATCAGTTGAGAAAAAAATATTGATCCATGTTTTATAAAGGACTACAAAGAAAAGCGAGGCAACTATGATCATAGAGACAGAAAGATTATTCTTACGTGAAATGAATATGGATGACTTTGACGCATTGTATGCTGTCCTTGCTGATCCGGAAATTATGCAGCACTATCCTTATACTTTTGATGAGGAACGCGTCAGAAATTGGATCGAGCGAAACATGAATCGTTATAAAGAAAACGGCTTTGGGCTGTGGGCAGTGTGTTTGAAAGAAACAGGAGAAATGATCGGCGACTGCGGACTGACATTGCAGAGCATTGATGGAAAGATGCTTCCTGAGATTGGCTATCACATCCGCAAGGATTGCCAACGTAAAGGATATGCTAAGGAAGCGGCAAGTGCGGTGCGCGATTGGGCTTTTGAGAATACCGATTATCCTTCACTGTATTCTTACTGCAAGTATACCAATGAGGCCTCATATAAGACCGCAGAAGCAATAGGAATGCACTTTGATAAGGAGTATCCTGACGAGGCTAATAAGATCACACATGTATCAGTGATCCATAAATTCAATAAATAAAACAAGTCATGTTTAATATTAGACAAAAGAGGAAGTGAAAAATGAGTTTTGTTTTTGTTGCGCTTGGAGGCGCACTTGGAGCAGTAGCAAGATATGCGATCAGTTTGATACCGGTAAAAGGGCAGTTTCCGATACTTACTTTGGTGACTAATATTCTGGGTGCGATCATTATAGGTTTTATCGTTGGATTAACAGATAAAAAAGCTGACGTATCGCCCAATACAGTGCTCTTTTGGAAGACCGGTGTATGTGGCGGATTTACAACATTTTCAACGTTTTCACTTGAAGCATATAAGCTCTTTGAAAACAAGGCATATATGCTTGGAGGAGTATATACGGCGCTGAGCGTTTTCTTTTGCCTTTTGGGGGTTTTCTTGGGAAAGAAGATCGCAACAGTTATAGGATGATTCATTATGAACACAATACTAACTCAATTCGTAGACAGATCAAAAGACATTTTAAAAGAAAACCTGGTAGGAGTATACCTGCACGGTTCAGCCGTTATGGGATGCTACAATCCCAAGAAGAGCGATCTCGATCTCATCGTTGTTGTAAACGATAAAATGTCTGATAGCGAGAAAAAAGCTTTCATGGATATGGTCGTTGAGCTAAATGAAAACGGCCCGGCAAAAGGCATAGAGATGAGTGTCGTAAAGAGAGAGGTGTGTAAGCCCTTTGTTTATCCGACACCGTTTGAACTGCACTTTTCGGTGATGCATCTTGGATGGTACAAGGATAATCCGGATGACTACATTCAGAAGATGAACGGAGAAGATTCAGATCTTGCGGCTCATTTTACCATCATCAAGAAAAGGGGCAAGTGTCTTTACGGAGATCCGATAGATGAGGTTTTCGGTGAAGTTCCGAGCGCCGACTATATGGATTCCATTAAGGATGATATCGCGGAAGCCGAGGATGACATCGTGGACAATACGATGTACATAACGCTCAATCTGGCGAGAGTTTTGGCATACAAAAAAGATGATCTCGTCCTCTCCAAAAAAGAGGGCGGCGAGTGGGCTCTTAACGCGGTCCCCGAGGAATATCACAATCAGATAAAAGAAGCTATGCGTGAATATGAAACCGGAGAAAACGCTTCTTACGACACTGAGCTTGCCAGACGCTATGCAAGATACATGTTAAACACAATCATTTGAGACTGACAGAAGGAAAGGGGAAAAATATGGCATCATGGATGGTACACTTAAGGATCACGGACGCTCTTTTGGATAGGTTAAAAGAGCTTGATGAGACCGCGTTTGTTATCGGAAACATCGCACCTGACAGCGGAGTTCCGAATGAGGACTGGTCTGTATTTACACCGCCTAGGAATATTTCTCATTTTAAAGGGGATTCAAAGGAAAGGACATATATCGGCGTAGAAGAATTTGCCGATCGCTATTTTACGGATGAAAAGATAAGGAAATACAACAAGCGTGAGTATTCATTTTTCCTTGGCTACTACACACATCTTTTGACTGACAGAGAGTGGACCTATATGACTCACTCAGAAGGCGTTAACGAGGAAAATGCACGCAAGGAAAACATGTCTCTGATTGATTTCATCTGGAAGAATAAAGCGGACTGGTATGATCTTGATTTCTTATATCTTGAAGAGCACCCCGATTTTAGAGCGTTCAATATTTATGAGAACGCAACAAAGGAAGAGCTTTCCAATGATTTTATGGAGGAATTTCCGGACTATGCATTTGAGAACAGGCGTGAATATATATGCGGATTTTACAGAAGTGATAACCATGGCGATCTACACAGAGAATATAAGTATTTGACCAAAGAGCGTGCTGAAAGGTTCGTAAAAGAAACTGTGGACATTATCATGGATGCTTTAGACACGCGAAATGACGGGAAAAGAGCGATTGGCGAATAAAGACGGTTTATTTTTTCATATTATCAAATAACTATTTTATATTTTGCTAAATTGGCTATTGTATTATTATACTGTTTGCTTTAAAATTACACATGTATTAAGGGAGCTGTTAAAAAAACACATGTATAACAGCTGGAAAAATTCATAGTTTTGGAAGGAGATATTGAAAATGAGTGAAAACAATTTTGAGGGAAACAACGAGAACAATGTTAACGGCGTTGAAAATCAGTACAACGCGCCTCAGTATCAGGGACAGGCACCTGTAGTTGATAACGGAGGATTCCTTTGGGGACTTCTTGGATGCTGTATTCCTATCGTTGGTCTTATTCTTTTCCTTGTTTGGAAGGATACAAAGCCCAAGACTGCTAAGGCAGCCGGAATCGGTGCACTTGTTTGCGTAGGTATTTATATCGTTTATGTAATTATTGTTGCTATCTTCGGTATAGGTATGGCAACCATGGGATGATGAGAATCTGAATATGATTGAATGGATGTATCGTTGGTTACCAAGAATATTCGGTTGTCACTGTCGAAGCGACAGATCCTTTTATTATAAAGGACATCAGTTTCCGATATGTGCCAGATGTACAGGTGAACTGATCGGCGTTTTATCAAGTGTAATCTTGTTCTGGTTTTGGAAACCGTCGGTACTTATATCTTTTATCATGATGATACCGCTTATCGCGGATGGTTTTATCCAGCGCTTAACAAGTTATGAAAGCACAAACCTAAGACGAGTGATAACAGGGGTTTTGTTTGGAATAGGAATTATGGCGTTGCTTGCGCATTCTACTATTTTTGCTTTTAAGTTTGGATATGATTATGGCTTATCATTAAAAACAAGATAATACTGATTATATTTTTACCCGCTTCTTGGATTATTTCCGATAAGCGGGTAAAATTATTTTATAAACATGACATATAGCTGTCATGTTATCTAAGTTATGATGTTTACGGAGAGTAGGAAATATGAAGATTGACAGGCTGATCGGAATATTATCGATACTTTTGCAAAAAGAGATGACGACTGCTCCGGAGCTTGCAGAGCACTTCGAAGTCTCAAGAAGAACGATAAACAGAGATATAGAAGCGCTGTGTAAGGCCGGGGTACCCATACAGACAACGCAAGGCACCGGCGGCGGAATCAGCATAATGAGCAGCTATCGCATGGACAGGACGATTCTTACATCCAAAGACATGCAGATGATACTTGCGGGGCTTAGGAGTCTTGACAGTGTGAGCGGCAGCAAGTACTACGGGCAGCTTATGGAGAAGCTTCAGACCGGTTCTTCCGAGTTTATCAGCGGAAAAGATTCTATGCTTATCGATCTTTCTTCGTGGTACAAGACATCACTTGCTCCGAAGATATCAACGATTCAGGATGCTATCGAAAACAGGCACCTTTTGTCTTTTGAGTACTATGCGCCTTCAGGTGAGAGTAAGCGCACGATCGAGCCTTACTATGTCGTGTTTAAGTGGAGCAGCTGGTACGTTTACGGTTTTTGCAGGAAACGAAAAGACTACAGGCTTTTTAAACTCAACCGTATGGACAAAGTGAAGCAGACAGATAAGTCTTTTGTCTGCAGAAACGCCCCGTTACCTGATCTTGAGACCGAGAACATCTATCCTATGGAGATCAAGGTGAAGGCTCTTTTTACTCCTGATGTAAAGTGGCGACTTGTAGAAGAGTTCGGCCCCGGATGCTTTGAGGAGACCAAGGATGGGAAGCTGTTATTTACGGCAGATTACACCGACGCGGACTATTTTACCGATTGGATAATGACATTCGGGGACAAGGCGGAAGTGCTGGAGCCTGTCGAGGTACGAAAGAGAATCCGTGACATCGTCATCGCGATGAAGAAAATGTATGACTGAGTTTGTTTTGCGCAAATAAGTGAGCAAAGTCTTTTTATAGTAAAAACTTTTATTTGGAGGAATGAGTAGTGAAATACCCATGGATAGATGAATTTCTTATGGAGAAGCCGGGTGTTACCAAGGATCTTCAGAAGGACTGGAACTGGATGCGCTATCAGATAGGCGGAAAGATGTTTGCTGCTGTGTGCATGGATAATGACAATAAGCCGTATTACATAACGCTCAAGCTTGAGCCGATGGAGGGAGACTTTCTTCGCAAGCAATATGAGGATATCGTTCCCGGTTATTATATGAACAAGACGCACTGGAACTCCGTGAAGGCAGACGGAGCAGTTCCTGATGATCTGTTAAAAGATATATTGGATAAAGCATACGACATAGTATTCAAAAGTCTTACGAAGAAAAAGCAAAAAGAGATACTTGGTACCAGAGATCCAAGCATGTCAGATGAAGAGTTTATGAAAAATGTAGATGAGAGAGTAAAAAGACTTAGGGGGTAATATAAATGAACAAGGATGAGATGTTTAATACCATCAACAGTACATTCGAGGAGTTAAAGGCTGCACTTGAGGGAGATGATCTGGATAAGATTAAAGATCTTACGCTTGAGCTCCATGCGCTGGTGCACCCTGCGGAGATTTCGGGCAGAGCTGAGAAGACGGTTGCGGATATAGTGCTGGACTATGTTCTTTCCGGAAATCAGAACGAGATCGTTCAGAGGGAAACCTGGGATGCGGATCTTCACTATGCGGGAAGCAAGACGGTTCCCATGTGCTGGCAGCTTTGGCATACCTATAGGATAGAGGATCTTGTAAGTAATATACTTATGGAGAACGGCAATCAGATATTTAATGATGAGTGGCAGAAGAAGATAGGTTCATCCATAACTGACACCGGTAATGCGCTTGAACCCGATGAACTAACCGAATGGGCCAAGAACATAAATGCAAAAGAACTTAAGAATTACATGATAGAAGTAGGAAAGAACACACGCCGTATTTTGGCAGGACTATCTCTTGAGCAGATTAAGAATATGGTACCCGAGGAATGGGTCATGAGAATTCTGGAAGAGGGCGGAGTTACGACTGATTTTCGCTCGGTATGGCTGCTTGTATTCTGGGGAAGACTCACTATCGGCGGAATGATCTTAACACCTATGACTTCGCATCACATGATGCATCTTCCGACGAGTATTGATAAGATTCTCGCATCAGAATAACAAGGAGTAAACCATGCATTTTGTTGATGCAAAAGGAATACTAACTTCACACAACGGCCTAAACGGGATGAACATCTACAGAGGATGTACTCACGGCTGTATCTATTGCGACTCAAGGAGCAAGTGCTATCAATTCACGCATGATTTCGAGGATATCGAAGTTAAGCAGAACGCACCGGAGCTCCTTGAAAAGGCGCTTAAATCCAAGCGAAAAAAGTGTATGATAGGTACGGGAGCAATGTCCGATCCGTACATGCACTGCGAAGAGCAATTGGGACTTACAAGGAAGTGCCTTGAGATCATATCAAGATATGAGTTCGGGCTTGCGATACAAACCAAGTCCGACAGGATATTGCGCGATATCGATATTCTTGATGAGATAAACAGAAAAGCTAAGTGCGTTGTCCAGATGACTCTGACGACCTATGACGATGAGCTGTGCAAGATCATTGAGCCCAATGTCTGCAACACCAAACGTCGCATAGAAGTTCTTGAAGAGATGCAAAAGAGAGGCATCCAGACTGTGGTGTGGCTCACACCGATCCTGCCTTTTATAAACGACACGGAAGAGAATATCATTCCAATACTTAACGAATGTGCACGAGTAGGCGTAAAAGGTATTATAATATTCGGCATGGGACTTACGTTAAGAGAAGGAGACCGAGAGTATTACTATGCGGCGCTTGATAAGTATTTTCCCGGGATGAAAAAGAGATATATAGAGCGCTACGGAAATGCTTATGAGCTTCAGAGCCCGAACGAGAAAGCTCTTTTGACCATATTCAACAGATTCTGCACGGAACACGGGATAATGTCCGATCCGTATAAATGCTTTGAATATTTGAATGAACTTCCGGATAAATACTCTCAAATGAGCATATTTAATCTATAATTACTGATTAAACTCTCGCGTACTGCTTTTTCCCAAAATACAAAAAAGAGGAAACAAAATGGATATCAAATACTTTGAAGAAATACCTGATGTGGAAACTTATCACAGCTTAAGAAAGGCGGTTAATTGGGAGGTATTTTGCCCTGAGCAATCGGAATATGCACTTAAGAACAGTTATTACTGCGTCTTAGCCAGGGACAATGACAATACAGTAGCAATGGGACGAGTTGTTGGCGATGGAATGTACTTTACCATTGTGGATGTAATGATAAGACCTGAATACCAGGGGAAAAGAATAGGTGCATTAATAGTTGGTAAGTTGGAGGAACTTATAAAAAAAGATATTCCAAAGGGCGGCAGAACCTGCATACAACTTATTGCTGCGAAGGGAAAAGAAGGCTTTTATTTAAAGCAGGGATTTACCGCATTGCCTGATGAAAACGCCGGCCCTGCACTTCGAAAAGTAATCTATACATGACAACGGCTATAGGAGCATGATCAGCATGGAATTTAGAAAAGTTTTTTTACCATGGAATAAGAGATGCAGTGCTTGAGGCCGGAAACAGGATAGTCTTTTATGATACATTAACCTGATATTTATGGTGTCTACGTGAGATGCTGCTCTTTATTAGTTGTATCTCCCGTAGAAATTAGCAGATATTTGGAAGAATTACGTGAAAACACTCTAAAGATAAAGCGTAATCACGTAGATTTCCACATTGACTGTGAATAGTAACGACAAAAAAACTGCAGACTTTAGTTTGCAGTTTTTTTATGCATATTTCATCATGGGTAAATATCAGCATACTGAATCCCTATTGCAAATGTAAAGGAAACTTGACATAGCTTTTAGCTCATGATAGTCTATCCATGTAAAGGAAACTTGTCAAAATGATATGAGGGTTAATAAGTGGAAAATCGTGTAGAAATGCTGCGTAAGGAACGCGGGCTTAGTCAGGAAGATTTTGCTAAAGCAATTCGAGTTTCCAGACAGACGGTAAGCTCTATTGAGAATGGGAAATATAATCCGTCACTTGATCTGGCTTTTGCAATAGCGGAATTTTTTGACGCGACAATTGAAGAAATCTTTATCTATAAAGGAGGACGGTGATGGAAAAGAATTATCTAAATAAGAGTATTCTGCTAGTTCTTATAGGCATTTGCTTGGTTTTGACAGCAATTTTTACAGAGAGCGTATTTGATGGCTTGTTTTGGGGATTGGCTGGTGGAACATTGGGTCTTGGAATAACTATGATCATTAAATATATTTATTGGTCTGCACCTAAAAATATAGAGCGTTACAGGGATATTGCAGAGAAAGATGATATAAATATCCATGATGAACTCAACGAAAAAATTCGAGACAAAGCAGGAAGGATGGCGTATTTGACAGGACTTATCATAATCTGTGTTTCGGAAGTTGTTTTCTCTATCTTAGGGAAAATAGGAGCGATTACAGATCATAAAATCATAGTCCTTTATCTGATAGGACTTCTTGTTATCCAAATAATGGCGTGGAGCATTACTTATAACCACCATCGCAAGAAGTATAGCTAGGATATTCGAAAAAAAAGTGTACTCTAATTTTCCATATTGGCGATTAGTGGTTTTTAATTCGCTAAAGTGTACATTGTGTTGCGATATTGCCCACATTATAATTACAAACATATTAAGGAGCGGTTATAAAACACATGGATAACGGCTCTGATAAACAAATTAAATTTATAGTTTTGGAAGGAGAAAAGAATTATGATTTGTAACAATTGTGGAGCGCAGATTGATGACAATGCAACAGTTTGCGAAAAGTGCGGAGCAACACAGAATGGAGGAGCACAGAACGAGACATCACAGTATTCATCATCTCAGTATTCAACACCACAGTACTCGGCACCTGTAGATGATAATGGCGGATTCGGATGGGGACTCTTAGGATGCTGTATTCCTCTTGTTGGTCTTATCCTGTTCCTGGTATGGAAGGATACAAAGCCCAATACTGCTAAGGCAGCCGGAATCGGTGCACTTGTTTCTGTTATTATCTATGTTGTTTATATGTTACTTGCGGTTATTGCCGGCGTTGGTGTTGGTATGGCAGGATAACAGGTAGTAGTGCAGTAGGAGTCACCTATGACAGAAAAGATTTATTTATGGTTACCAAGAATATTTGGATGTCATTGTAGAAGCGACAGATCATTTTTTTATAAAGGTCGTCAATTTCCATTATGCGCAAGATGCACGGGAGAACTTATAGGTATCATTTTAAGTATTTTCCTGTTTTGGTTCTGGCAACCATCAATACCTGTTTCTGTCATTATGATGATTCCACTTATTGCCGATGGCTTCATTCAGCGATTGACAAGCTATGAGAGCAATAATCTTAAAAGAGTCATCACAGGATTTTTGTTTGGAGTAGGACTTGCGTCGTTGTTTGCACATTTTACAGTATATGCTTTTATGTTTGGTTTTAACTTTGGCCAGGCATTGAAAGCAAAGTAAGCGTTATGTAGTTTTTGAATACTTATATGGGGGAAATGCCCGTTTCTTGGATTCTTTTCCGGGAAGCGGGTATTTTTCTTTTGTGTTTTTGGTAAAGCCCATAGAAAAAGTTAATAAAATAAACAGTTAATTCAATCTCGAAATCCTTGCAAAGACTACATAATCTTTATACTCAATAAAGAACATCTGCAGGATATCATCATCTAAGAGGAGCTTCTCCAGAGCCTGCTTGACCTCAGGGGAAAGAGGCTGTTCCAAGCTATACGAGCAAATTGGGTGTCCCAGAGCTTTTAGTATGCTTCTTTCAAATTTAGCGGCCCCTTTCTTAAGGGCTCCTTGTTTGATATTAAGGAAACTTAAGTTTTGGACAACAAAATCCTGAATACGACTATTATCTTTTTTGAGAGTGATATCAACCTTATCGATAAGGTCCATATATTCTTTATTGTCTTCCCCAGCCCAAGCATCGTTAAGAAACTCCTTAAATGATCCGGGTATTGAGCCTTTTTCGTGCTTAAACATGGTTAGATCGGAAAAATAACCTGAAGGCATGAGCTTGGACAGGGCGAAAAAGGCATCATTAGTTATTCTGTCTTCATAGTTTAAGCCGACATTTTCTGAATCCTTAAAGATTTCATTATCCGACTTGTCGGCTATAAAGGAGTAAGCTGTTACTTCTCTTCCTACATCGCCTAAGAGCTTTTTTTCACAATTATCCAAGAGATATATTCTGAGCTTCTCCCAGTTATCAAGAATAGAAGAGACCAGGACACGTGTGTTGTTGTAATATATGTACATGGTTCTGCCGTTTTCTCCGTTTCTTCCGGTTTGAATCTTGATCTTCCATTTCAAAATGTCATATACCGAAATAGTCACCGGATTGCGCAGTATTTTCTTAATGGTGAGAGTTTTATTTTTGCTGTCGACAGTGATCACCAGATGCATGGTGCTCATAATCATAACTATCGCGCAGATAAAAAGAATAGCAAGAGATAGCCACATGATTATTAAGAGTATCAGACCTCCTAAAGTGTTTTCTTCTTGCAATGTTTCAACTAAACCATATATCCAAAAACACAAAAAAATAATTAATACAGCATTCAAAATGGCATATAGAATACGTTTTGGAGCAGATGCCTTTACAACAAATTTCATCACAGGTCCCTCTTTATAATTTTCTTTTTTGTAATTTTATTTAATTAGCATTGGTGCTGTCAATTTATTCCTGCAATAACTTTACCGGAATATAAAATGTAAGTGAGAACGAATGAAAAATATTGAATTGCCTCTGTTTCGGTACTATGCTACCATTGAAATAGAGGTAATTTTTATGCGAAATGATGTTCATGATTCCGGACACTTAATAAGTGATGATGGTGTTCAGAAAAAAGCAAAAAAAACTCATATAACGCTATTCATAGCGCTCTGTAGGATTATTACGGCGATCCTTGCAGTGCTTGGTTTTCTTGCGCTGTTTGTCGGTGCCAGATAGGGGATAGCATGTACGACGTCAAAAAACGAATCTATGAAGTTATCGAAGTATCAAGTGTGGGTGATAAATCCAGCAGAGCCTACGATGTCATGATCACTGCAGCAGTCATCGTAGGTCTTCTTCCCATGACATTAAAAGGAGAAAATGTTTATACCCGCATAATCGAACTTTTTACCAGTGCGATATTTATCGGAGATTATCTTGCAAGAGTCTATACCGCGGATTACAAGATGGGCTTTAAGAGTATAAAGGCATATATTGCCTATGTACTAACGCCCCTTGCAATACTGGATCTTTTATCAATTGTTCCGGTGATAGCTCTGATTATTCCGGTATCAGGTTTTATCAGACTTTTAAAGCTCTTTAGATTCTTTAGGATATTTAAGCTGATCCGCTACTCCAAACACATGATAGTAATTGCCAACGTTATAAGAAAGGTTAAATCTCAGCTTCTTGCTGTTCTTATCCTGATACTTGTGTATATCTTTGTGTCTGCAATGCTGGTATTTCAGCTTGAACCGGATCTTTTCAACACCTTTTTTGATGCCCTGTACTGGGCAACCATATCCATAACAACAATCGGCTACGGAGATATCTCTCCGGTAACTCCTATAGGCCGTATGATCACCATGGTCTCTGCCCTTGTTGGTATGGCAGTAATAGCACTTCCCACAGGTATCATAACTGCCGCCTATATGAACGAGATAACCCGAAAAAAATCCAAATATGAGCTGTGAATTTAATTGACTAAAACTTCCCGCACCTTTGTAAAGGCGCGGGAAGTTTTAATAAATGAAACTAAAACCACCATTAGAATTTGGCGAGCTAGACTTTATAAAAAGTTAATGATTTATCGATAAATATTAGAATAAATTTACGGTTAAAATGATAAGATGAATATATACGATTAATTACTGCAGATAACTGTTTTTTGGCTGACCATTTTGGAGCAAAGACAAGGAGACTGTTCAATGAAGAGGAAGATTAACGATTTAAAGATCTACATTAAGATGAGTCTTGTAATCGGTCTTGTTATTCTTATCGGACTTGGAGCTATCTACGGCATAATCAATACAACAACAAGATCTATTATGAGAAAACAGACTGAGGTAAGACTATCTGAGCTTACTGAGAGCCGTGCGATCATAATCGAGAAGCATCTTACGGAACTGCAAAGGCTTTGTAATACCTATGCAAGAGACCCTAAGGTCGTTTACCTTATGGAGCACAGAGACGATGCAGAGGCACAGCAGGTTGCACAGAAGACTTTGGAGAGCATTGTCTCGACAAGATCTGATGTAGAAAGTATGTACGTAGCCGATGATGCCACCAAGGTTTACACTCATACCGATAAATCATTTGTTGGACAGATAGCCAATGCTGAGATGGCCGGCTTCACTCAGATCATAGATACTCTGGGCGGACAGTTTGTCGCAGGTATTGTTCTTTCGCCGGCAACCAATACAAACGTTGCTATGGCCTTTTCAAATGTTTATAATGCAGCGGGCAATCCCGTAGGTTTTGTCGGAGGCTGCGTTTATGTTGAAGAGCTTCAGGATGTTATCGTCGGGCTTAGTGCCGAGGGACTTGATGAGGCGCAGATGTATCTGTTAAGTAGTGGAGACCCCAATACCGGATCACCTCCGGCTTATGTATTTGCACCCGATTCGGCGCTTCTCGGAGTTGCGATCGAAGATCCAAATCATCTTGCTGCAATTGAAAAAATGCAGGAAAATCCGGAAGGATTCTTTATGTTTAACAAACCGGGGACCGGCAAGACGATAATGTCTTACAGAAGTATTCCGGCTTTCGGATTCTGCTTCATAGTAGAAGATCCCGAAAGAGATTTCATGAGTGATATAAATGAACTTAGTAATAAGATCCTTATTTTGACTATTATTGTGTTCATCATTTCACTTGCAGGAGTTATCTTCGTTTCTAAGGCAATTTCCAAGGATATCGAGGGTGTTACTCACATAATTAAGGACCTTGGTACTTTGGATATTACCAAGCAGTCAGCCCTTGATAAATATAAAGGCAGAAAGGATGAGGTTGGACTTATTGCGGCAGCTACCAAGAATCTGTCGGGAGCAGTTGAGTCCACTATAAGATCGCTTCGTTTGTTGTCCGGCAATCTCCAGACAGGTTCCGGAAAACTTAGAGAAAATTCAGAGTCTACCCTTGAATCCATTGGACAGGTTGATATCGCCGTTCATGATATTGCTCAGGGAGCAACCAATCAGTCTATTGAGACCAAGAATGCTACCGATTCCGTAAAGGAGATCGGAGTTATGGTTGAGGAGACCAAGGAAAAGACAATGCAGTTAAAAGAGGCTTCTCAGTCCATGCAGGATTCTTCCAAGAAAGCAGGAGAGATTCTCAGAGAGCTCGGAGAAGTCAACGAAAAGACAAAGACAGCTGTGGATGCCATGTACGAGCAGACCGCACAGACAAGCCACTCTGCAGACCAGATTGCAAAGGCATCGGAACTTATTGCATCTATCGCTACCCAGACCAATCTTTTGTCACTTAATGCTTCTATTGAGGCAGCAAGAGCAGGAGATGCCGGACGTGGATTTGCCGTAGTTGCAGGAGAGATCGGATCCCTTGCTTCTCAGACAGCAGATACTACCAAAGAGATTAATGACATCATCCAGCAGCTTATCGATAACTCCAAGAGATCTATCGATGCTATGGATGAAGTTAAGAAGATAATTGATAAGCAGAACGATTATGTTCAGCAGACCAAGGAAATATTCGGTTCGGTTGAAGATGAGATTATCAGTAACCTTGGCAGTATCGATGAGATTTCGTCTACTGTACAAAGACTTGATGATATCAGAGGAAACGTTGTGGGCGTAGTAGAGTCTCTTTCATCTATTGCAGAGACCAATGCGGCAACCACACAGGAGACAAGTGCTTCTACATCTGTTGTAAGCAATATGATGGAAGAGGTATCTTCAATCGCAAATCAGATTTCCGATATTGCAGGCGACGTGCAGAAGGATATTGACGTATTTAAGATTTCTGAGTAATTAAAGAGCTTTAGGTTGTTATAAAAAGAAAATGTGGAGGCGGTAATGTAATTTCGTTACCGCCTCTTTTATCCTGACTGGTAAGGAGTAAGATACTTGCTAAAACCTCAGCTTCTAAAAAACAGAAAAATTCAGATATGTTTCTTTTGGTGGGTAGTGCTATGCGTGGCATGTAATATTATATTCTTGCGGCTTACGGCGCTTTTAAATCTTCCCATTTATCTCGATACCATAGGAACCATCCTTATGGCCCTTGTATGGGGCTATCTTCCCGGAATATTTGTGTCAGTCTTAACCCAGATCATCTACGGCTTTTTTATTCCGGATTCTGTTTGCTATGCCCTTATTGGGGTATTTGTAGCTATCAGAGCATCTGTATTTGTTCGAAATGAGAAAAGAGATTTCAAAAAGCTGATATGTTTCATTGCGGATTCTGCTCTTATATGCGGATTGCTTGGAGCTTCTTTCCAATGGCTGCTACTTGGAGGACCGCAGCTTGAGTATGTGGAAGATACCGCAAGGCTCATGGCGGGAAATGATAAGACAGTTTTCTTTATAGGTACTGTCGTTTTGATAATAGCCCTTAATATCATCGATAAGATCATTACAATCCTGGTGGCCTGCGGAATATATAGATTTATTCCTGTAAAGATAAGGGAAACCTTGTGGAACAGCAACTGGAAGCAAACTCCTATTTCCGCTAAGGAAAGAAAAGAGATAACTCAGAATATCAAACATGGCACACCGTCACTAATGGTAAAGGTGCTGGTTATCCTTATGCTTGCTACTGTGTTTACTTCCGTTATCCTTGGAGTTGTTAGTGCAAGAGTTAACTATGAGGAGTCCAAGACCAGAGGAAAAGAAATGGCGGCTGATATAGCAAAATATGCCGCATCTACCATGGAACCAAAATTCTTTGAAGGATTTATTGCTACAAATGCCAGAGTTTATGAATACAGAGACGTTAAGTATATACAGTACAACGATATGCTTTTGTCACTGAAAAAATCCATTCCATTAATCGGACGGCTATCAGTCTATTATGTCAAGGGAGATAGTATATATTTGATATTTGATACGGATGACAAATATCAGATAAGCGGAACTGTTGGCGAGAAACTCGAAAGAGATAAGATGCCGGAAGACCTTATTTCCTTTATTACGCAGGTCGAAGGAGAAGACGTAAGAGAAAAGGTTGGAGTATACAAAGATAAGATAACTTCCTTTGAAAAAGTTCCCGTATCAGATAAAACAAGTTTTTATGTCGGAACAGAAGTATCTCTTGAAAGCTACGGAATGTTCCTTAAAAGATATGCCACTAAGATGATCCTTACTTTCTCAGGCTTTTTTGCCCTGATACTGGCAAGCGGATTCACATTGGCAGCTCATAATCTAGTATATCCAATAGGTGTCCTTGAAAAGAGTATCGACAGATTCATGGAGAGCATCGAAGATCAGGACGAGCTGGATGAGAGCGTAAGAGAGCTTGAAAAGATAGATATCAGGACCAACGATGAGCTTGAAAGGCTTTATAACTCTATATGTCAGATGGCTAATACTGCAGCCGAGCAGATGCGAAGCGTTATGACTTTGGCTAAGTCAAATGAGCAGATGCAGGCAGGACTTGTAGCCACCATGGCGGATATCGTAGAGAACCAGAATATTGATTCCAAAGCCCATATTCAAAAGACAACCGCCTACGTGCGTATTATCCTGCAAGGCCTTAAAAGAAAAGGATACTATGCAGAAAAACTCACTCTTAAATACATGGGAGATGTTGAGATGTCAACGCCTCTTTATGACATAGGTAAGATCAAGATTCCGGATTACATCCTTAATAAACCGGATGAACTTAGTGATGAAGAATTCGAAATCATGAAGACACACACCACTGAGGGAAGGAAGATTCTTGATAATACCATAAGCTCCATGAGAGGAGAGAATTATCTGAAAGAAGCAAGAAACATGGCGGCATATCATCATGAACGCTGGGACGGAAAAGGATATCCGGAGGGTCTTCACGGTGAAGTGATTCCTCTTTCTGCCAGGATTATGGCTATAGCGGATGTATTTGACGCTATAACTTCAAAGCGTGTATATAAATCGGCTTACTCATATCAGGAGGCTCTTGATTTTATTCTTGAGGGCTCAGGGACCAAATTCGATCCCAAGTGTGTCGAGGCTTTTGCAGATTCTTTTGGCGAGGTGAAAAATATTCTAAGAAAGTACTCATGATGTCTTATATTCAGGCGTTTAATGGAGGTTATCTTTTACAATGAAAGGAAAATACATTAAAAAACTTAATACTGTATTTCTCCTTATTGTCTTAGGCGCGGCTGCTATAGCTATGCCTGTAAGTGCGTCTGACGTAAAAGAGCATGATGATGCGATAGTCTTAGAGGGAACGGAGAACGGCGGCGGATATGCAGTAACAGGTCAGCTTGGCGATGTTGGGTATATGGCGCAGATTTATGATGCAACAAACGGAATTCCAACATCCGAAGCAAATTGCATACTCGGAACCTCTGACGGCTATATCTGGATAGGAGGCTACGCCGGAATTATGAGATATGACGGCGCCAATTTTGAAAGGCTTCCCGCTTCAATAGGCCTTACCAACGGAAGAGACCTTTTTCAGGACAGCCATGGGCGCTTATGGGTTGGAACCAATGACAACGGAGTCGTGGTTCTGGATCAGTATAGTCAGATCCATTACAACAAAGAAGATGGGCTGTCATCATCTTCTATCAGAAATTTTGCAGAAGACCTTCACGGCAACGTATACATAGGAACCACTTCCGGTGTCAACTACGTTGAAAATGATATGTCTCTTCATGTGGTGGATGATTACAGGATAAGGAATGAGAGAGTACTAAGGCTTGTTTCAGATGCCTCCGGAAATGTGTATGGACAGACCAAGAACGGGGCTATTTTCCAGTTATCCAGAAATAAAGTCATAAGATATTATGAGAGCAGAGACCTTGGAACAGGTACGATTACCACAATACTGCAGGATTCTCGTGAACCTGAGTATCTATACTACGGAACTGATACAGGCAAAGTTTACTATGGAAGATTTGGAAGCAAGGCTGAGGATATGCTTTGCTATGATGTTTCTGCTGCGGGCTCTGTTCATTGGATGAGTTTTGATTGTAAAAGAGTGTGGGTTTCATCAGGTTCTGTTATTGGATATCTTGATGAGAACGGAAGATATAGGGTTGTAGAAAACCTTCCTATGAATGCAGCAATAGAGATGCATACTTCTGATTACCAGGGGAATATGTGGTTTGTATCATCAAGACAGGGCATTATGAAGCTGGTAGTAAATAACTTCCAAAATTACACCGCACTTGCGGGTATACCGGATGAAGTTGTAAATGCGACCTGTTTTTATAATGGAGATCTTTACATTGGAACTGATAGCGGACTGTATATAGAGAGCAGTGCCAAGACCTCTGTTACCAATGAGCTCAAGGAATATATAGGCGATTCCAGAATTCGCCATTTTATGAAGGATAAAGAAGGTAATCTTTGGATATCAACTTTTTCAGGCGGCCTGGGACTATTGTGCTATGGGAAAGATGGAACAATAACATCCTATACCAAAGAAAACGGCATGCCGGGAAATGAGATCAGATGTACTTATGAGCTTTCAAACGGAGAGATAGCCGTTGGTACCAATGATGGCATTGCTTATATCAAGGATAAGAAGATTATCGGGACTGTAGGCAGCGGTGAAGGCATGAAAAATACTGTTATCCTCACGATTACAGAAGGGGATAATGGAGAAATATATGCGGGAACAGACGGAGATGGCTTATATGTAGTAGATAAAGACGGCGCTAGGAGCATGGATATAGGTGTTACAAGCGACGTTATCATGAGACTTAAAAAAGATAATGAGCATGGCGTATACTGGATCATCACCTCCAATTCCGTGGAATACTTAAAGGACGGTGAGGTGGTAAACGTTACCACTTTTCCTTATAACAATGTCTTTGATGTCATTATGGATGACGAAGACAATTGCTGGTTTATGTCTTCGCAAGGTTTGTATGTGGTAAGTGCACAGGATGTATTTAACGATACTATATCCAACTACAAGCTCTATACTTTGCTTAACGGTGTTACTAGCATTCCTGTGGCTCACGGTTACAGCTGCCTTGAAGAAGACGGTAATCTTTACATAGCAGGAAGGACAGGCGTATCCAAAGTTAATATTTATAATTACCGGGAGCAGGGCAGGATGGTCAGATCGGCTATAGCCTCAGTTCTTTATGATGGGCAACCGCTATTTCCAAATGAAAAGGGTGAGTACAACATACCCGCCGGAAAAGGCAGGACCCAGATAAGCCCGGCAGTTCTTGATTACAGTATGTCCAATCCGCTTGTAAGAGTGTTCTTGGAAGGCGCACATGACGCCGGGATTACGGTAGAGCAGAGTAAGCTGACCAATCTTGATTATACGGGCCTTAGATACGGTAATTACGTTCTTCACATACAGATACTTGAAAGAGACGGTAAGACCATAGTATCGGATGAAACCTTCAACATTAGGAAGGCACCAAAGTTTTTTGACCTCTTAATAGTTAGGATTCTTTTGGTATCACTTTTGGCAGCTTTTGCTGGATTTATAGTATGGCGTGTAATGAACGGAACCGTCATAAGAAAACAGTATCTGCAGATTCAGGAAAGTAAAGAAGAAGCAGAGAGAGCCAATATGGCCAAATCAAGGTTCCTTGCCAATATGTCCCATGAGATAAGAACGCCTATAAATACAATCCTTGGAATGGATGAGATGATAATAAGAGAGGACGGACAGAATGTACCGGAAGGCTATTATCAGACAATACTTGGATATGCGCATGATATAAAAGGAGCTACAGAGTCCCTTCTTAGTCTTATAAATGACATGCTTGATATATCAAAGATTGAATCAGGCAAAATGCATCTTGTTGAGCAGGAATACGATGTTGTTGAGATGCTAAGAGCTGTAGCCAAAATGATCAGGGTTCGAAGCGAAGCCAAAAAACTAACATTTGAAGTTGATGTTGATCCGACTACCCCAAAGAGATTATACGGCGACGAGGGCAAGATAAAGCAGATAGTACTCAATCTTCTTACAAATGCAGTTAAGTACACAGATAACGGCGGCTTTGTATTAAAGGTATGGGTTACGGATAAAAATGAGCTATCTTGCACGCTTAGGATATCCGTAAAGGATACGGGAATTGGCGTTAAGAAAGAAGACCTTGATAAATTATTTAATGCCTATGAGCGACTTGATGAGGAAAAGAACAGCTCTATACAGGGAACAGGACTTGGCCTTGATATATCAAGACAGTTTGCTCAGCTTATGAACGGTAAATTATGGTGCGAGAGTGAGTACGGAGAGGGAAGTGAGTTCTTCCTTACAGCGCCCCAGAAGATAATTGACGAAGCTGAGATAGGTGCATTCCACGAAGAAGAAGATAATGCAGCTAAAGGCAAATACATTCCTAAATTTGTGGCTCCCGATGCGGACATTCTTGTAGTGGACGACAATCCTATGAACCTGGCGGTTATTAAAGGTCTTTTGAAACCTACCAAAATGTTTATAACAACAGCTGAGAGCGGAAAAGAGTGTCTTGAGAAATTAAAGACAGGAACCTTCAATGTAGTTCTTTTGGACCATATGATGCCGGGTATGGACGGAATAGAGACTTTGGAAGAGATACGAAAGATATATCCAAGTCTCCCTGTCTACGCTCTTACAGCAAACGGAACTTTGGGAGAACAGTTCTATATATCCAAGGGCTTTAACGGCTTCCTTTCAAAGCCTATTGATACTGTGCAGGTAGAGAACGCGATAATGAAGCATCTGCCTGAGAATATCATGCAAAAGCCTACGGAAGATGATGCAGAATCTGTGGATAATGTCCTTCCTGACGAGTATGAGTGGTTAAAAGATATACCTGACATATCGGTAGATGACGGTATAAAGTACTGCGGCGGAGCACAAGCTTTTATAGATTCTCTTAAGATGTTCCATGAGACCATAGCTGACAATGCAGATGTTATTGAAGGGGCATTTAGAGATGAAGACATTAAGCTATATACAATTAAAGTCCATGCCATGAAGAGTTCTTCAAGGATAATCGGTGCCCTTGATCTTTCCGAGAGATTTAAGGCTATGGAAGATGCCGGTAACGCGGGAGATATTGAATATATAAAGAATAACGTAGAAGAACTCATGAAGGATTACAGGGAATACGCATCTAAGCTTGAAAAGCTTAATAAGGCAGCAGGTGATAATAACAATGCTGATAAAAAGGAAATAAGCGCTGATGAACTTGCGGATGCTTATGAAGCACTTAAGGAACTGGTTTCCCAGATGGACTATGACGGAGTTTCGATGGTCCTTGATCAGGTAAAAGAGTATAAGCTACCGGAAGAAGATGAAACAAAGATGAAGGAACTTCAAAAGTATCTAAAGCTCTTTAACTGGGATGAAATGGAAAAAATTATGGGACTGTAATAATGTGAGCACATAAAGGAAGCAGAGATATGTATGACTATCTGATTGTACATCAAGTTGATATTATGCTTGCGCTTTCAAGTATATGCGCAATGATCGCTTTTTTTACACTTATAAGTCACAGTATGTCTAAGCGTAGGAAAACGATCCTGGTTTTGATGCAGGTAGGTGCGGCGATATGGCTTGAAGCTGACAGAATGGCATATCTTTATAAGAGTTCTATCGGTAGGATGGGATACTTCGCCGTTAGGATCAGTAATTTCTGCGTATTTATGATGACCGCATTCGTGCTGCTTACCATCAGCATGTATCTTGATGATATTCTAAGAAGTGAAGGTGGAATGACTAATACACCTGTTGCTATCAAGATATCCTATGTGCTTGGGGGTGTGGCACTTTTTTTAGTTATATGTTCACAGTTTACGGGGCTTTATTATACTTTTGATGCTTACAATACCTATCACAGATCCAAACTGTTTTTTGTAAGCTATATTTTTCCTTATCTGATCATGATGATACAGATATTCGTACTAGCCAGATACAGAAAGAGACTAACAGGAAGACTTGCTTTTTCGGTATTTCTATTTGACGTTGTATGTATTATGGCTTCTCTCATTCAATTTTTTGCATACGGCGTGTCATTGGTCGATATATCTGCAGTTACCATGGTTGTGGGACTATATGTGTTTGCTCTTATAGATATGAATGACAGAGTAGAAAGAGCTAACAAGATAGAGATTGATGGTCTTAGAGAAAAGCATGAGAGCATGAGAAGACTCTTTGAAAAGACGGCGTCTGCTATGGTTACCGCAATTGATGCCAAAGATGAATTTACAAAGGGGCATTCTCTTAGAGTTGCGGAGTATTCAAAAGAGATAGCAAGGCTTGCGGGGATGGATGCCAAAAGCTGCGATGAGGCGTACTTTGCAGGGCTTATGCATGATGTGGGAAAGGTTGGAATCTCAGATGACATTATTCAAAAAGATTCTGAGTTATCACCTGATGAGAGCGATAAATACAAAAAACATGCAGGAATCGGTGCGGATATTCTTGCCAATATAAATGAGTTTCCATCTCTCTATGTGGGAGCCAAATATCATCATGAGAGATATGATGGGAAAGGCTATCCGGATGGACTTTCCGGTGAAAATATACCGGAGCTTGCACGAATAGTCTCTGTTGCTGACGTATATGATAAGCTTACTTCCAAAAAAAATCACAGGGATCCTCTGCCTCAGAGTACTGTTAGAGAAGAAATATTAAAAAGGGCCGGAACACAGCTTGATCCGGGTTTTTGCGACATCATGGTGGATATGATAGATCATGATACGGAATATATGATGAGAGAAACTGACAACTTCCTTGAAAGCCGTAAGAGTGACGACCTTATAACATCCGGAGAGATGTATTTTACGGAGTACAAGGAGCATATATCTGAGGGTATACAGATAACTGACAGCATTATGAGGTTAGAACTTGATTATCAGCCTGAGGTTGGCTTTGATGAGACTGTTTCTATTCCTACCATCATACTCTTTGACTCTCATGACGGATGTGTACACAGTGATGATAGAGAGATAAGACTTTTGGAGTATCTGGAATATTGCGAGATATGGTTTGACGGGCACACCATAGATACAGTGGCCCGTGATATAAGAGTGCAGGAACTTCAGACTATAGAAAGCAATGCTAATGACAAAAAGGGAGTTGTACATTATGTGATCGAAGCTGTTAAATACAGAGACCATGTAAGGCTTAAGATGGGTAGCAGCGGGCAGCAGCTTGATATTACTGTGGCTCTTCCTGATGCAATAAGGTATTGCTACCTTGCATTTACCGGAGAACATTGCCATGTAATGAATGTCACACTTACGGATACCGGTGAGAAGGTAGATGAAAGATATATCCCAAGGATAGTACAGGAAGTTACATACACCGAGCGTATAGAGGGAGATGTTCCAAATGTACAGATAGAAGGTTACAGAAAAGCATATTCCGGAACCTTCCATGTTGCTGACGGAATGAGAGTAAAATTCCGCACTACAAGTCTTCCCACTGCCAATCTTATCTGGCATTGTGCCTATATTTTGCTGTTTTCATCTGATGATGGATTCCCTCTGGGAATAGATTATACAGAGCATTGTTGCCTTCGTCTTGACGGCGAGGATGCCACCAATAACGACCTTGCAGACAATGAGATAAGCGTTCACAAGGATGAGGACTTTAAGGGCTGGGATGAATGGAAGAAAGTAAACAAAAAAGGCTTTGAGTGTACGGTATTCTTTAAAAGACGGAGAGGCAAGATAACTATCCTAACCAGGAATGCCGGAATAACGATTAAGTGTGTAACAAGTATACCGAAGGGAAATGAGAATGTGTACATGTGCCTTACCGGTGATCAGTGCGCTGTTACTGATATAAGAGTGATGTATTAAACAACGTGACAGCATAAAGAGATAATCAACATTTCGTTTATAGTGTGATATTATATATTTATAACTCTATTTCTTTTATCAAAGGAGCTAACATGCAAAAGAAGCGCATAATGGTCATTGGAGAAAAAGAGACTTTCCTTGTAAAAGTGCTTGTACAGAAAATAAATGATTCAGGAATGGTGGGAGTGTTTGAAACCTTTGATATCACCGCTATCGGCGCCGATTGGGAGGGAACAGATCTGGTCACTTTGTATATGAGTGACGGGGACAGACCCAGAGATAATGTCATCCGTTATCTGACAGATAAGCTCAACGATGAGGATAAGATGATGATCGCGATCGGAGAGAAGAATGATATAGACTTTGTAGAGAAGAACTTCCCTGTAGCCCTGATATATAAATCAATAGTTCGCCCGGTTGATAATGCCGAGTATATAAAGATCGTTAAAGAGCATTTTGCAAAAGCAGAGCAGGGCGAATTTAAGAAGACAATCCTTGTAGTTGATGATGATCCAAGTTATCTTAATCTTGTAAGAGAGTGGCTTAGAGATAAATATAAGGTTTCTATGGTTAGTTCCGGACTCCAGGCAATCAAATGGCTTGGAAAGAATAAGGCAGATCTGATACTTCTTGATCATGAGATGCCTGTGACATCCGGTCCTCAAGTCCTTGAAATGCTTAGAAGCGATGAGGAAACCAAGAGGATTCCAGTTATCTTCCTAACAGGTAAAAGCGATAAAGACAGCGTTATGAGCGTTGTTTCTCTTAAGCCCGAAGGCTATCTTTTAAAGACCATAGGCAAAGCTGAGCTTTTGGAAAAGCTTGAAGAATATTTTATATTGAATAGATAAACGTCGTGGCTATGATAAAAACAAAACTTAAGATGATCTGTTATTATGTTATTATATAAATAGATTTAGTAAAAAAATGCTTACAAGTTTGCTTGCTAAGCATTTTTATTTTAAAATAATTTATTCCCCTAGATTATTTTTATAAAAATCTATGATATGAATAAATATAGTATGTTGCGGGTATGTTATGAGTAAAAAGCCTTTTGAATTCATAAAGAAAAAACTCAATAGATCAAGTATTATTCTTTCGCTTACACTTCTTTTTGTGGTTTTGGTTATTGCTGTAGGTTTTATTGTTTTTAGATTCAATATCCTCAGATACAATGTGCAGTCCGAGGATAGGGAATATGACAAGTACTACGTTATGATAACGGACAATTATAAGTCTGACTTCTGGCAGGAGATATATAAAGGCGCATTTGACGCTGCCAAGGAGCAGAACATCTACGTGGATCTACTGGGAGATGATCTTCCCACACAGTACTCTTGTGAACAACTGATGAAGATTGCCATTGCCTCCAAGGTGGATGGCATTATGGTCTATGCCAATGAGTCTGATGAGATGACGGCTCTTATTGACGAAGCGATAGGGGCAGGTATCCCTGTCATAACTCTTTACAGTGATAATACTCATTCCAAGAGAATTAGTTTTGTTGGTGTAGGAAGCTATAACATCGGAAGAGAGTATGGCAAGCAGATCATAAACATTATTAATGACAAGCATAAGGCGATGGATGAAGATGGCACCAGGCTTGGAGAGGATGAGATCAACATAGCTATTTTGGTTAACTCTGATGCAAAGGAAACAGGACAGAATGTCCTTATTTCTGCTATCAAGGATGCCATAGATAAGGAAAATATCACCGGAAGCAAAGTCTCTTTTTCCATAATTACTGTAAATAACACCAATGCTTTCTCAGTAGAGGAGTCTATCAGAGATATTTTCCTTGCGGATGATATCCCTGATGTTATAGTCTGCCTTAACGAGCTTAACACCGTCTGCGCGTATCAGGCTCTTGTTGATTTTACCAGAGTAGGTGAAGCAGATATCCTTGGATATTACGACTCTGATGCCATTATAAGAGAGATAGAAAAAGGTACAGTGTACGCCACAGTAGACATAGATACCAAGCAGCTTGGTGAGTACTGCATAAGTGCTCTTTCTGATTACTATGAATTTGGAAGCACCAGCCAGTACTATACTGCTGATGTAAAACTCATCAATAAGTACAATGTGGATGAGTATCATAAACAGAAGGAGGCGGAGCAGGATGAATAGATTTCTGGATAAGCCCCTTCAGTACAAGATTATAAGTGTATGTGTTCTTGCTAATATCATTATTTTTGTTGTGAATATCTTTTTGCTTCTTGGTATCAATAGTATGTCCACAGAGATGGAACTTGTATATCAGGACAACAAAAACCTTAATCAGTTGTCGGTATCACTTTCGAATGTGCAGGATTCAATGACAGAGTATCTAAGTTCCAAGTCATCTGATTCGCTTACTAAGTATTACGACAACGCTCAGCGATTTAGCGCCCTTACGGATTCATTGGATGACAAGATCACAGATCTTTCTTTTGGAAGGATGGAGCGAAACATCAAGTACATGTCTCAGAACTACCTTGATCAGGTTTCTCAGACAATAGAAGCTAAGCGTGGACGTAATGTTGAGAAGTATCGTGTATACTATGAGAATGCAACAACAATGTACGAGTATATAAATGCATATATAACGAGTCTCAACTTAGAGCTTTTTGTCAACAACTCCAAGCATTATTCAGAACTCAACACTGCATTCAGACATTATGAATTTGTAAGTTTTATTGTGATAACCCTGGTAATGGCAGGTAATATTCTTATTATCACAAGTTTTGTGAGCGCTATTATCATGCCTCTTAGACGTCTTGCTGATTCTGCCAATGAAGTCGCGGAGGGTAATTTTGATACGGAGCTTCCGGAGCTGACCAATAATGATGAAATAGGAACAGTGCTTAATGCATTCAACAAGATGCTTATCAGTATCAAGCAGTATATTGAGAAGATAAGAGAGAGCATGGAAAAAGAGAGATACATGCAGGAAAAAGAACTGATGATGGAATCTCATCTTAAAGATGCTCAGCTTAAGTATCTGCAGGCTCAGATCAATCCGCATTTTCTTTTTAATACGCTAAATGCGGGAGCACAGCTTGCCATGATGGAAGGGGCAGACAAGACTTACGAGTATGTACAGACTGTTGCTGATTTCTACAGGTACAATGTAAACGGCAAAAAGGAAGAAGCGACCATAAGAGAAGAGGTTACGCTTGTAGACAATTACATCAGAATATTAAATGTTCGCTTTGCGGGCGATATAGGTTATGATAAACAGGTGGATGAAAGACTCCTTGACGTACCCATGCCAAATATGATCTTGCAGCCCATCGTTGAAAATGCGGTTAACCATGGCATCAGAGAGATGGGAGATAAGGGAAGGATCACCTTGAAGGTTTACAGAGAGGATAACAACGTCTGTATCAGTATTATAGATAACGGTAAGGGTGTCAGCAGGGAAGATATTGATAAGATCATGAGTGGACACTGGCAGCACAAGGAACATCAGTATGACAACAACGGTATCGGAATGGATAATGTTATATCCAGACTTCGTTTGTACACTGAGAATATCAATTCCTTCAATATTTTCAGTGAGGGTGAGAATAAGGGATGCGAAGTTACTATAAGGCTTCCCTATAACGATGCTCATTGATAAAGCTCTTTTGACAGGACACACTAATCAGTAAATTATTATATTGGGGTTTTTAGATGTATAGAATAATGATCGCCGATGACGAAGGAATAGTCATCGATTCAATGAAATTCATAATCGAAAAGGAATTCGGAAGCGAATGTGAGGTTCAGTTTGCCAAGACGGGCAGAAGCGTCATAGAGCTTGCGGAGAGGTTCAGACCTGACATTGCGGTTATGGATATACATATGCCGGGTATCAATGGTATCGAGGCGATAAAGGAGATTCAGCGTTTTTCTGCGGGAACAGTCTTTATTGTTATGTCTGCCTACGATAAGTTTGATTACGCCAAAGAGGCGATAAAGCTTGGAGTACTTGAGTACATTAATAAGCCCATGGATAAGACAAAGGTTGTAAGTGTTCTTAGAAAAGCCATGAGTATGATAGACGGAGAGAGGGAAAAGAGAAGTAATGAGCTCAGGATCAAAGAAAAGCTTGAGACCATTGAACCTATCATAGAAAACGGACTTATCTATGACATCCTTCTTCAGGAGCATTTTGATGAGGATATCGATAACTATAAGACTATCCTTGGTATAAACGAAAACTACGGTTACATGATGGCGATTGTCAGCGGTGATTCTCAGGTTGGAAATCATATGACCAATGCTATCGGAAGTTCCGTCAAAATTTCCACCAGATATCAGGAAATAAGAGACGCGGTTAAAGACAGCTTTTCCTGTAAGATAGGAAATGTCATGGCTAATAAGATCGCTGTGCTTATTCCTTATAATGATTCCAAGATGGAATACAACGACAGAACAGAGCTTATAGACAGAGCAAGAGAACTTGCCAGAGGACTTAAGAAGAAAACGGATATTTCCTTCAGAATAGGAATAGGAGGAGTTAAGCCCCTTAGAGAGCTTGGTGATTCTTACAGAGAGGCTCTTAATGCACTTATTGCAACCACCGGATCTGTAGCCCATGTAGATGACCTTGTTATGGGCTGTGATTATGAGGATGACTATCCCATAGAGCTTGAAAAACCTATGTTTGATGCAGTGAGTAACGGAGATCTCAATGAGACCCTGGTTACTGCAGGTAAATATACGGATTGGATGTGCAACAGGGCAGGTAACGGAGACCTTCAGTCTATGCGCATAAAGGTTCTTGAGTTTGCACTCTATGCAGAAAGACTTGCATTTATGAACGGCGGACAGACCTATAAATACTCTGCAAGAGATAACTATCTTCCTGAGCTTATGTCAATAGAGACCGCAGCAGGCCTTAAGGACTGGTTTATAGATAAACTTACAGCCGCTTGCAGGAATGTTATCAGTAAAAGAGAAGAGAAGTCCAATGACATCATCAAAAACGCCAAGTTGTACATAGCGGATAACTTTTCCAAGGAGATATCTCTTGACGACGTATCAAGGTTTGTAAATATATCACCCTATTATTTCAGTAAGCTTTTCAAGGAAGAGAGCGGTCTTAACTTTATCGAATACCTTACCAATATCAGGATTGATAAGGCAAAAGAGCTGCTTACCAGTTCCGACATGTCCATGAAGGAAATATGCGTGGCATGCGGATACACGGACCCCAATTACTTTAGCAGAAGCTTTAAGAAGAATGTAGGTGTGACACCTACTGAATATAAGGAAGGCAAGTGATAATATGACTCCTGTACAAAAAAATGCTAAGAGGCTTATTTCTTTATTGCTGACGTTAATTCTTATGTGCGTAGGCATTATTGGATGTAACAGCGAAGAAGTTGAAAAAAAGAGCAGCAAAGCGGCAGATGATGACAAGATACAGATAGGTATGTGCTTTGACTCCTTTGTTATTGAGAGATGGCAGAGGGACAGAGATGTATTTGTTTCCATGGCAAAAGAGCTTGGGGCGGAAGTTGATATCAGAAACGCTAACGGAGACATAGAAGAGCAAAGGAGACTTATAGATCTTCTCATAAAGAAGGGCGTTGATGCTATAGTTATTATCTGTATTGATTCTGATGCGCTTAAGGATTCTGTCAAGAAAGCCAAAGAAGAAGGAATAGTAGTGGTTGCTTACGACAGACTCATAAACGATGCAGGAGTTGATCTCTATGTTTCTTTTGACAATGAAGAAGTAGGCAAGATGATGGGCCAGGCTATCGTGGATGCCGGTCTTGTGGGCGGCAAAGTTATTATGATATGCGGATCACCTTCAGATAACAATGTTCCTCTGGTAGAAGATGGTTTTAGAGGTGTTATGATGAGGAACGGTAACGAGATCATAGACTGTGTATATGCCGACGGCTGGAAAGCTGATATTGCTTATGAGTATATGTACAACAATATTGATAAGGTCAATGAAGCCGATGCGATAATGTGCGGCAATGACGACCTTGCAAGCAGAGTAGTACAGGCACTTGCAGAGAGAAGACTTGCAGGCAACAAACTTGTCGTGGGACAGGATGCAGATATAGTTGCTTGCCAGAGAATTGTTGAAGGCACTCAGCTTATGACAGTTTACAAGCCTATCGAGAAGCTTGCGCAGCAGGCAGCTATCAGCACTATCGAGCTTGTTAAAACCAAAAAACTCTCTGATATAAATATATCCACCATAAGTGACGGAAGCTTTGATGTACCCTACTTAAAGATAGAACCTCAGAGTGTTACGGAAGATAATATTGATGAAGTGATCATAAAAAGCGGATTCCATCTAAAAGAAGAGGTTTACCGCAATCGTACGGAGAAGATGCCGGACTGATGCGTGATTAAAAACGCTTATAGCACAAAATTAATGTATCCGACTATGACAGCAAAAAAATGCTAGCATAGTCGGATATTTATTTTTTGGCATCATAAAAATTTACAGAACATCATAAATTATTCCTATTTTTTTTATGGTAGATTGTTATTTGTAAAGAGCAGATACAAATCTGCAAAAACACTATATTTTTATAGGGAGGGAAATAACAGTTATGAAGAAAAAGATCATTAGCGCACTTCTTTCAGCTGCAATGGTTGCATCAATGCTCGTTGGCTGTGGTTCTACAGCTCCTGCAGCAGAGACTCCTGCAGCAGACGCACCCGCTGAGACAGCAGCAGAGGCACCCGCTGATGCAGCAGAGGCACCTGCAGAGACAGCCGCAGCAGGCGGAAAAGTTGGTGTTTCAATGCCTACTAAGGATCTCCAGAGATGGAACCAGGATGGTGCCAACATGGAGGCTCAGCTCAAAGATGCTGGCTATGAGGTAGATGTACAGTACGCTTCTAACGACGTACCTACACAGGTTTCTCAGATTGAGAACATGATTAGCTCAGGCTGCCAGGTTCTTGTAATCGCTGCTATCGAAGGTGATTCACTTGGAACAGTTCTTCAGCAGGCTAAGGAAGCTAACATTCCTGTTATCGCTTACGATCGTCTGATCATGAACTCTGATGCTGTTACTTACTATGCTACATTCGACAACAAGCTTGTTGGAACAAAGCAGGGTCAGTACATCGAAGAGAAGCTTGATCTTAAGAACCAGGCTGGTCCTTTCAATCTTGAGATCGTAACAGGTGATCCCGGTGACAACAACGCTAGATTCTTCTATGGCGGTGCTATGGAAGTTCTTCAGCCTTACATCGACGAGGGTAAGCTTGTTGTTAAGTCAGGACAGATTGACTTCGATAAGGTTGCTACACAGGGATGGGCTACAGAGAATGCTCAGTCAAGAATGGAAGCTATCATTTCAGCTAACTACGCTGATGGCACAAAGCTTGATGCAGTTCTTTGCTCAAATGACTCTACAGCACTTGGTGCAATCAATGCCCTTGAGGCTAACTACACAGGTGACTGGCCGATCGTTACAGGACAGGATTGTGATAAGGCCAACGTTAAGCTTATGATCGAGGGCAAGCAGGCTATGTCAATCTTCAAGGATACTCGTGATCTTGCAGCTCAGACTGTAAAGATGGTTGATGCTATCATGAAGGGCGGCGAGGCTCCTGTAAATGATACTGATTCTTATGACAACGGAACAGGTAAGATTCCTTCATACCTTTGCGAGCCCGTATTCGCTGATAAGGAAAGCTACAAGAAGCTTCTTATCGACTCAGGATACTACACAGAGGATGATCTTAAGTAATTGATTTAAACAAAACAATATAAACAGGGGGCGGGCCTTATAAGACCCGCCTCTTTATAGGAAAAAAATGACTAATCATAATTTATTTAATAAGGAGGGGTAAACTTGGCGAAGATATTATTGGAAATGAAGAATATCACCAAAACCTTCCCCGGTGTGAAAGCCTTGGATAATGTAAATCTTCAGGTTGAAGAGGGCGAAATTCACGCGCTGGTAGGTGAAAATGGCGCTGGTAAATCTACACTGATGAACGTGCTTAGTGGAATTTATCCTTACGGATCCTATGAAGGTGATATCATATATGACTCCGAGGTTTGCAAATTCGAAGATATAAAGAACAGTGAAGAAAAAGGAATAGTTATCATTCATCAGGAACTTGCACTTATTCCTTATCTTACAATAGCTGAAAACATGTTCCTTGGTAATGAGAGAGGTAACTCTTTCAAGATCGATTGGAACGAAACAAACGCTTTAGCTCGTAAATATCTGGATATTGTCGGACTTAAAGACAGTACACAGACACTGATTAAGGATATTGGTGTTGGTAAACAGCAGCTTGTTGAGATTGCGAAGGCTCTTTCTAAGAAGGCAAGACTTCTTATTCTCGACGAGCCCACTTCATCACTTAATGAGAGTGATTCTAAGGCACTTCTTGATCTTATGCTCAAGCTTAAGAAGGAACAGGGCCTTACATCAATCATCATTTCTCATAAGCTTAACGAGATTTCTTATGTAGCTGATAAGATCACAGTTATCCGTGACGGTTCAACTATCGAGACTCTTACAAAGGGTGTTGATGACATCTCTGAGGCTAGGATCATTAAGGGAATGGTTGGTCGTGAGCTTTCAGACAGATTCCCCAAGAGAGAACCTCATATCGGCGAAGTAATGATGGAAGTTAAGAATTGGAATGTTTACCATCCTTTATATACTGATAAGAAGATAGTAAAGAATGTCAATCTTAACGTCAGAAAAGGTGAGGTACTCGGCATTTCCGGACTTATGGGTGCCGGAAGAACAGAACTTGCCATGAGTATTTTCGGTAAAAGCTATGGTGAAAATATTACCGGACAGCTCTTTATTAATGGCAAGGAAGTTCACCTTAAATCAGTTAAAGATGCTATCAAACATAAACTTGCATATGTAACTGAGGATCGTAAAGGAAACGGACTTATTCTTACAAATCCTATCAAGACAAACACAACACTTGCTAATCTTGAGGAAGTAAGTAATCGTTCCGTTATTGATAAGGATAAGGAATTATCTGTTGCGAAAGAGTATAAGGAGAAGCTTAAGACAAAATGTCCTACTGTAGAACAGAATGTTGGAAACCTTAGTGGTGGTAACCAGCAGAAGGTTCTTCTTGCTAAGTGGATGTTTGCAAATCCCGACATACTTATCCTCGATGAGCCTACAAGAGGTATCGACGTAGGTGCTAAATATGAAATTTACTGTATTATCAACCAGCTCGTTGCGGAAGGAAAATCTGTTATCATGATTTCTTCCGAGCTTCCTGAAATTCTTGGCATGTGTGACAGAATATATGTTATGAACGAAGGCCAGATGGTAGGAGAGCTTGATGGTAAAGACGCTACTCAGGAAAAAATTATGACTTATATCTTGCAGTCATCCGGAAATAAGGAGGTTAAATAATGAGCGGACAGCAAATTCTTGGATTTTTAAAAAAATATACTATGATCTTTGTTTTGATCATTGTAGTAGCATTCTTTTCATGGAGAACAGGCGGAGCGCTTCTTCTTCCAATGAACGTTAGTAACTTGATCTCACAGAACGCATACGTATTTATTCTTGCAACCGGTATGCTTCTTTGTATCTTAACCGGTGGTAACATCGATCTTTCGGTTGGATCGGTTGTATGTTTCGTTGGTGCAGTTGGTGCAACACTTATGGTTAACAAGGGTGTTCCCGTTTGGCTTACGATCATCATCATGATCTTGGTTGGTACAGCAATCGGTGCATTCCAGGGCTTTTGGATCGCGTTTGTAAGAATTCCTCCTTTCATCGTAACACTTGCAGGTATGCTTGCGTTCAGAGGACTTTCAAACGTAGTACTTAACGGTCTTACAGTATCAATTACCAATAAGACTACATTCGTTAACCTCTTCGGTGGCGGAGCAGATTGTTATATCCACGATGTTTTCGGAAACGGAACACTTAACCTTACATGTCTTCTCGGTGGTCTTGTAGCTGCTACAGTATACGTACTTACACAGTTCGGATCACGCATCAAGAAAAAGACCAAGAATTATGAGGTTGAGGCACTTTGGATCTTTGTTGGTAAGCTTGTTGCAATTGTAGCCGTTATCATGGCATTTGCTTATAAGCTCGCTCAGCACAAGGGTATTCCTACAGTTCTTATCTGGGTTCTTGCAGTTATTATCGTATATGCTTACATCACAGGTAACACAACAATCGGTCGTCACTTCTATGCGGTAGGTGGCAACGAGAAGGCTACAAAGCTTTCAGGTATCAATACTGACAAGGTTTACTTCCTTGCTTACACAAACATGGGATTCCTTGCAGCACTTGCTGCTATGGTTACAATCGCAAGACTTACATCCGCTCAGCCTACATACGGTCAGAACTACGAGATGGATGCTATCGGTTCCTGCTTCATCGGTGGAGCATCTGCTTACGGCGGAATCGGAACAGTTCCCGGGGTTATTATCGGTGCGGTTCTTATGGGTGTTATTAACCTTGGTATGTCACTTATGGGTGTCGATGCCAACATGCAGAAGGTGGTTAAAGGTCTCGTTCTTCTTGCAGCCGTTATCTTTGACGTAGTTTCAAAGCGTGGCGGTAAGCTTTTCGCAAAGAACTGATTTTTTAGAGAAAAAGGTTAATCTTATAGGGGTATATGGTTACAATATGGGAGCGCCTGTTAACGCAGGCGCTCCTCTTTTTTTGTGTTATAATGGAACGAAAGAAATGAAAGTAGGATTTAATTATTATGAAATTTTCAGAGTTTCCTTATGAGCGTCTTGATATGGATAAGGTAAAAGCTTTCTTTGAAGAGCTTATCCGAGACAGCAAGAACGCCAAGAGCGGCGAGGAGCAGTTTGACCTCCACATGAAGTACTATAAGATGAGAGGAGAGATCTGGTCCAATTTCGTTATCGGTAGATTCCGTTATGATATCGATACCACAGATAAGTACTACGAAGAAGAAAAAGAGTACATTGATGAGATTTCCCCTATTGTTGCACAGCTTCAAAATGATTACCTCAAGGTGGTATATGAGTCACCATACAGAGCTTATCTTGAAGAAAAGATAAGTAAGGTTGCATTTAAGAATATGGAGCTTGCCAACAAGTCCATAAACGATAAGATACTTCCCCTTATGCAGGAGGAAAACGCACTTATCGCCAAGTATGATAAGATAATCGCATCCGCCAAGATTCCTTTTGACGGTGAGATCTACAATATTTCCCTTCTTTATAAGAAGATGACCGACAATGACAGAGACGTTAGAAAGAGAGCGTGGAAGGCTCTTTCCGACTTCTTTTTATCGGTTACGGATGAGATCGATGATATATTCGATAAGCTTGTAAAAAATAGAACAGAGCAGGCTAAAGAACTTGGCTATGATTCTTATGTTGAGCTTGGCTACAATCGTATGAACAGAAATTCATACAGAAGAGCCGAGGTTGAGAATTTCAGAAAGCAGGTCAAAGAGTCTTTTGTTCCTTTTGTTACAGGTATGCAGGAAGAAAGAAGAAAGCTGATCGGCGTAGATGAGCTTAAATACTACGATGACGATATGTATTTTAAAAACGGAAATCCCGCACCGATCGGAACTCCCGAAGAGATACTTAAGTCCGGACAGGAGATGTATTCTGAGCTTTCGCCCGAGACCAAAGAGTTTTTTGATTTTATGATGAAGAGCGAACTATTTGATGTACTCGGAAGAAAGACCAAGAAGCAGGGCGGATATATGGAGTTTATTCCAAAGTACAAGGCTCCCATTATTTTCGCCAATTTTAACGGAACAAGCGGCGATGTTGATGTTATCACACATGAATGCGGACACGCTTTCCAAGGTTATATCACGAGAGATGAAGAAATTCTTGAGAAAAACGATATTACCATGGAGACTGCTGAGA
>JAEEGK010003753.1_pt1 | contig 37623 bp, 30 predicted proteins | sample 8958771 | NCBI WGS metagenome assembly JAEEGK01 (sample SAMN16246547, study PRJNA631951) | gut metagenome | biome: gut microbiome; feature: rumen; material: SC-attached | host: Bos | place: Iran: Karaj | collected 2018-10
TGTTGTCGACTGCACGGGGCACGGTGTCCCGGGCGCGTTCATGAGCCTGCTTGGAATGTCGACATTGTGCGATATAACAAACCTGCCGCAATTCAAATCAGGCCTCATGTCTGCTGCCGACGTACTTGACATGATGCGCGCCAAGGTTGTAGAATCCCTGCGGCAGACTGCGCAGAGCAGCATGGCACTCGATGGCATGGACATGGCGCTCTGCATCATTGATGAAATGGCAATGGAACTGCAGTTCGCCGGCGCATTCCGTCCATGGGTGATCATCCGCAACGGCGAAGTTATGCGGATTAAGGCCGACAAAATGCCGGTTGGCTACCTGTCTGAAATACCAAAACGGTTCAGGAACAACACTCTGACAATTCATGAAGGAGATTGTGTTTATCTGTTTTCAGACGGCATAAGCGACCAATTCGGATGCAACGAAAAAGGCAAAGAAACGAAATTTTCAACACGCCGGCTCATAAACATACTGGCAAGCAATTATGCGAAACCGATGCAGGCTCAAAAGGTTGCTATAGAAAAAAACATCAGTATGTGGCGCAATCCATCGAGTCTGAAACAATACGCTCAAACCGACGATATGCTAATAATTGGCTTTAGAATATAGAACACAATGAGAATTAGACATATAACCTTATTATCAATAATAACGGCGACTATATTGAGCGCATTGCCGCGACAACTGCACGCGCAAGCCGACAAACTGTCGTTGGAGCAGGTGGATAGCATAATCAACTTGTTGCCGACACTGCCCGATGACAGCACAAAAGCATACGCGCTATCACTGATCTGCAGCAACCACCCCAGCGCCGATTCTACACTGAAATACACCCAAGAACTTTACTCACTCTCATTCAAGACTGGTGATAAATGGCTAGGAATGGCCTACCGCTATTTATGCTGGTACTGCCAATCGACAGGTGACTATGAAAACGCTATCAACTACGGATACAAATCACTGAAAATCAACGATTCGTTAAATTTAAAAAACGAAATAGCTCTAAACTACAACGCATTGGGCGAGTGTATTGTTAATTTTGGCGACTACACCACCGCCAGCGACTATTTTCACAGGGCGCTATCGATACTAACCGAGACAAACAACACAACAACAATAACTTACACATACCGCAATCTTGGCATAATCTACATCAACTATAAACTGTACGACGAGGCGATGAGCTATTTCAAAGAGGCGATGAAAATCGACATTGCCAACAACAACCGCCGGCAGTTGGCGCTCGATTATTACTATATGGCATTCACTCACCTCAACCATTTTGAGGAGCAGAACGATTTGGCAACTATACATGAGGCTAAACGACTGATAGAAAAATCGAGCCGGATATTCAAAGAATTGAATATCGAATTTCATATTATGACCACTGATTTGTGCCAAATGCATATTTACATTGACTATGCAAAAGTCCAAAAACCGACGGTCAAGCAACAGCTCATCGACAGCAGTCTACTACTCTACAACGAAGCCCTCAACATTGCCGACAAAAACGGGTTAATGGGAGGCTACATCTATGATTTCGACCTTTGTAAAGCCAAATACCTGATGGCGACAATGCAATATGACGAATGCGAAAAAACACTGTGTGAGATTGAGAAAAAGGCCACAAACGACATTGCCAACGCAGAAAGCTACTTGCTTCACATCTACAAATCGTTTGTCGATATATACACTACTACTGGCAACTACAAAAAAGCCATCGAATACCAAGACAAACTATCGTACACACAGAAAAGAAACTATGACAACGAGTTTCTAGCCAAATCAATAAAATCGAACGCCAAAGACCAGTTCGACATTGAAATGCACAACCGCGATATAGAAGCAAAACGGCAAAAAATCACTTATGAAGAGCGAAAAAAGCAGATGAGGCTGGGAATATTTGCTATTAGCTTGTTCACTCTGCTACTGACGGGGCTTGCATTCAACATCTACCGTAACAACCGCCGGCGCCATAACTCGAACAAAGTGCTGATGCGGAAACGCGAGAACTACAAACTGCAACGAAGCATGCTGGCCAACGCCAACTACGAGGCAACATCAAGCATTGTCTACGCCAAAAGTATCCAGACAGCCATTATTCCGACAGCCAAAATCATGAACTCGACATTTGGCGACACTCTCATAATCTGGAATCCTGTTGATATTATATCGGGCGACTTTTATTGGACAAAACAGAAAGGCCGTTACAAAATGCTGGCCGTAGCCGACTGCACCGGACACGGTATACCGGGAGCGTTCATGAGCATGCTTGGAATGACGTCGCTCAACGACATTGTGGCCGCCTCCAATATGGAAACCACTACCGCATCTGGCATTCTGGACAAACTGCGCGAAAAGATCATAACCGCCCTTCGTCAGCCTGAAAGTGACCAACTATCTCTCGATGGAATAGATATTGCTCTATGCATCATTGACAGCCAGACACTAAAAATGCAATATGCCGGAGCCTATCGCCCTCTGCTTGTGGTGCGCAACGGCGATTTACTCGACTATGGTCCCGACAAAATGCACCTATGCTACGAGCCTCGAAAATCAGAACCATTCACAAACAGAACCGTCAACTTACAACCAGGCGACACAATCTACCTATATACCGACGGGTTCAGCAACCAGTTCAGCAACGAGGAACGCGGAATGAAATACACATCTGACAGGTTCAAGAAACTGTTGCGAGCCAACAGCGACAAGCCTTTTGCCGAACAGAAGACAATCATTGAAGAGGCTATGATGAAATGGCGCACTTCGGGACTCGGCCAAGTCTGCCCACAAACCGACGACCAACTGCTGATTGGAATAAGGGTTTAAAGGTTAAAGTTTAGAGTTTAGTGGTTAAAGTTTAAAGTTAAGGAGTTATAAGGTTTAGAATTTCATCTTCTCTTACCTCTTACCGCTCACCTCTTACCACTCACCACTCACCGCACCTATCCTCTTCCACGTTTTTTGGCAAAAAACTCTTTCATCAGCGCTGCGCATTCCGATTCAAGCACTCCGCCGACTACAACTGTTTTTGGGTGGTGGATACCGCTGAAATGGTGGCAGCCGCGCTTCTCGTCGGTGGCGCCATAAACAATGCGGCTCACTTGCGCCCAAGCAAGCGCACCGGCGCACATCGGGCACGGCTCAACGGTGACATACAATGTGCAATCGGTGAGATATTTGCCACCGATATAACCCGCCGCCGACGTTATGGCCTGCATCTCGGCGTGGGCGGTAACATCGTTGAGCGTCTCGGTCAGGTTGCAGGCGCGGGCGATTATCTGATCGTTACAGACAACCACGGCTCCAATGGGCACTTCGTCTTTCTCGAGCGCCAACTTGGCCTGCTCAAGGGCTTTGCGCATATATTTCTCGTCGTCCATTTTGGTGGTGAATCGGTGAATCGGTGAATTGGTGAATCGTTTAAGGTTTTAACGGGTTTAACGCTTCGCCGTTTAGAAAGTTTTGGCAGGCGGTAGCGACGCGACGCGTCACGTCGCTACAACCCAACCATCAATTATCTGTTTACGTTTAAGTTTTCTGTTTGCGTTCTTCTACTGCATCACATCGACTCCGGCTCTCAAATCGGCTACAAACTGCTGAATGACAGGCCAACACTCTTTGGGGGCGGTCAGGTTCTGCAGGCGGCTGTCGAGCGGGCACTGGCCCGTTTTGCGGCGGTTTTCAATGTAATCGACTTCGGTATCGAAATAAACTTTGACTCCACCGTTGCGAAGCATCTGCAGCGCCGGGGTGCTGATTGTGTGCGTATTGACGGCCTTAACGCCGCCAAGAACCATCATCGCGGCAGCGCCACGACCAATGATTTTATCGGCAACGAGCGCGCCTTTGAGTTTGTCGCCGCCATCGCTCAACAAATCGTAAAGGTCCTGAACACCGCTCTGGCGGTAGGTTGTAACCTCGCCGTTGTTGCTAATGACGCACGACAGGCGGCCGGCATCGAGCTGCTTCAAAAGCGAAGCCAAAACGGCCATCTCGCCCAAATCGGCATCGCCTATCTTCAAAGCCTCAACAAAACGGTCGATTCGGTGCATCTCCTGCGGAATGTTGATTCGCTGCGGACACTCGGGTATGCAGTGGTTGCAGCTAATGCAGTGGCTGGCCTGACGCAGGCGCGGCACGCTGCGGTCGTAGCCGACAAGGAACGCCTTGCGGGCTTTCTTGTATTCGGGATTCTTCAAATCTTCAATCACATTGCCCTCGTTCAGACATTTGTTGTAATGGCTGAAAATGCCCGGAATGTCGAGTCCGTAGGGGCACGGCATACAGTACTGGCAAGTGTTGCAGGGCACCATTGGGAACGACGCGTAAATGTCGGCAATATGGGCAAGAAGGCGAAGGTCGTCGTCGGACAAGGGTTTGAGCGGCGAGTATGTTTTCACGTTGTCCTGTAAGTGCTCCATATAGGTCATTCCGCTCAAGACCGACAGTATTCGCGGCTGCGACCCTGCGAAACGGAACGCCCACGAAGCCACGCTGGCATCGGGCTCACGCTGTTTGAGCAAAGCCGTGGCGTGGTCGTTGAGATTGGCCAACCGTCCGCCCAAAAGCGGCTCCATTACAAGAACCGGAATGTTGCGTTTCTCGAGTTCGGTGTAGGTGTATTCGGAATTCAGGTTGCGCGAATTCATCGCGGCAGCGTGATTCCAATCGACAAAATTGTGCTGAATCAGAATGAAATCCCAATGATAGGTTTCGTTCAGGGCGAGCAGATAGTCGAAGCCTTCCTTGTCGCCATGAAACGAGAATCCAAGGTTACGGATACGTCCGGCCTCGCGCTCGCCGACAAGGAAATCCAGCATTCCGTTATCGACATAGCGCGACTGCATCTGCTGCTTGCTGCCAATGCCGTGAAGAAGGTAGTAGTCGATATAATCGACCTGCAACTCCTGGAACGACTTCTTGTACATTGCCATCGACGACTCGCGGGTGCTGTTTGCAAAGTTCGACAGTTTGGTCGACACCAAGAACTCGCTGCGATTATGGCGACTCAAGGCCTTGCCGAGCGCGCCTTCCGACTTGCCCTGGCAATAGGCCGGCGACGTGTCGAAAAGGTTGACTCCGTGCTCTATCGCATAGTCAATCAACCGGTTGATTTGCTCTTGGTCGAGTTCGGCGTTGCGGTCTTCGCGGCCACTCAGGCCACCTTTGGTTGGGAATCGCATACAGCCGTAGCCCAACAGCGACACCTGTTGCCCGTGAAGGTCAGTGCGGTAGGTCATCTGGCCTTCAGAATCACCGCTAGCGCTTTTCGAAGCCGCTGATTTTTGATTGCCGCTGCCGCAAGCCGAAACTGCCGCTGCTGCCGCTATGCCCCCGCCCAAGGTCTTCAAGAACTGGCGGCGGCTGATTGTTACGTCGTTAGCCATAGTTTTCAATTTTGGTCAAATATATGAAAACTGAAAACAGCCGCCACTATTTTTTGCAGATTGACACAGTTTATTTATCCGATTAAATGAGTTTTTTATCGATAAATGGTGGGGAAAAGTAAGATTTAATGGGCGGCAATTGGGGTTTGGGGCAAAATACATTAGTAATTTGGATTTTTCTCATTTGATTTCCCCACCTTTGCACCGCGAAAGCGCTTGCCGCAACATCGGCTCGCTTCAGCAGCAAATATCAATGAAACAACAAGATACAAACACCGTGAAACCGAAACTCTGGAACAGCAACTACATAAAGATTTGGTGCGCCAACTTTATGATTTTCTTTTCGTTTATGCTGCTGGCGCCACTGTTGCCGCTCTACTTGAGCGACACTTTCGGCACCGACAAGGACACCATCGGGCTGGTGCTGTCGGGTTACACGCTCACGGCGCTGCTTTTCAGGCCGTTCAGCGGTTTTCTGGTCGATAGTTTTCCGCGCAAGCAGGTGCTGCTGGTGTGCTATTTTTTGTTTTTCGCCTTCTTTGCCGGATACCTTGTGGCTGGCTCTCTGCTTATGTTCGCCATTGTGCGCACAATGCACGGCGCGCCGTTTGGCGCCACCACCGTGGCCAACAGCACAGTCGCCATCGACGTGCTGCACCCCGAGCGTCGAGCCGAAGGCATTGGTTACTACGGACTTAGCAACAATATTGCCACTGCCCTTGCCCCCACCATTGCGCTTTATGTTTTTCACGTCTGGCACAACTATGACGTGCTGTTCGCCCTGTCGTTGGTGTGCGCCGGCATCGGCTTTGCCATCAACTCAACGCTGAAAACCGCGCCGCGCGAGCAAGTCAGGCCGCAAACACCCGTCTCGCTCGACCGCTTTTTTCTGGTGAAAGGCTGGCCCGAAGCGGCAACGCAGGCCTGCTACGCCTTCTCGTACGGCGTATTATCAACATACATAGCCATTTACGGCAAAGAAGAGCTGGGCATTACTGGCGGCACGGGGTTGTTTTTTATGCTGCTTGCCGGCGGACTCATTGTGGCGCGCATTGTTGGCAGCCGCTCGCTTCGCGACGGGAAAGTCACGCGCAACGCGTCATTCGGCGTGCTGGTGTCAATGTTCGGCTATCTGCTTTTTGCGGCCGTCCACTCGCCCATCGGCTACTATGGCGCGGCGTTCATCATCGGATTTGGAAATGGGCATATGTTTCCGGCTTTTCAGACAATGTTCATCAATCTGGCGCCCAACAGTTTACGCGGCACAGCCAACGCAACGCAACTCACTTCGTGGGACGTGGGTGTGGGCGCCGGTGTGCTGATTGGCGGCATCGCGGCCGAGAACTACGGCTATCACGCGGCGTTTTGGACGGCTCTGGCTGTGAATGTTGTGGGTGTGGCGGCACTGCTGCTGTTCACACGAAAGCATTTTGTGAAGAATCGCCTACGATAAGTTTTGTGTAAAGTGTAAAGTGTAAAGTGTAATGAGTAAAAAAGGTTGAGAATGTTTAGAAAGTTGAGAGTGTTTAGAATCTAAAACTTCTCAACAGCGAAGCCACCGATAGCTATCGGGAAAACTTTCTAAACTTCTAAACTCTCACCCCTACACTTCTTTATGCACTTCGCGACCTTCAACGTAGATGGCGCCCAACGGCCGGGCCGGGCACAGATGCTCGCACGCACCACAGCCAATGCAGCGTTCGGGATTAATGACCGGAATCTTGCGCGAGCCGTATTGGTCGGGATTTTCAGGCACCATCTGAATTGCGCCAACCGGACAATGAGTCGCGCAGTTGCCACAACTTACGCCATCGGTCACAACCACGCAATTTTCGCGCAGCCAAACGGCATAACCAACTGATATCGAAGATTTTTCAGCAGTATCGATTGGCTTGATGGCATCGGCCGGGCAGACGGTTGAGCATTTCACGCACTCGGGGCGGCAGTAACCGCGCTCAAACGACATTTCGGGCTGCATCAGATGCTCAATGTCAGACGACGGCACCAAAACCTGATTCGGGCAGGCTGACACGCAAAGCTGACAAGCCGTGCAATGGTCGGTGAAATGCTTAATGCTCAGCGAGCCGGCGGGTTTCAGCGCTGTTTTGCGATTGGGGGCCTGACGGTCGATAATCGCAGCCAAACCGCCGTCAACCTTTTTCTCTTGCGCCTTCACGGTAGCACCGGCCACAATCAGTGCCGACGTGGTCAGGAACGCACGTTTTGACTTGTCAACGCCCTTATCTTCAGCAGGTTGCGCCACTGAACGCAATTTGTAACTGATAGCCCCCTTGTTGCACTTGTCGATGCAGTCGAAGCAAGCCACGCAACGGCTGTAATCGATGGTGTGCTCTTTCGAGTTGATGCACGAAGCCTTGCAGTTTCGTCCGCACAAGCCGCACGAGTTGCATTTTGTGGTATCGATAACCGGCTTGTAAAGCGAGTATTTTGCAAAGAATCCCAAAATCGTACCCACAGGGCAGACGGTGCTGCACCAAGTGCGGCCGCCACGCCACGCCAAAACGGCAATCAGCACAAAGGTTACGGCAGCTATCACGAAGGTTGTCAGGCTTTTAATCCACACATCAACAGTATAGAAAGCATAGCTGTTGGCGCGTTCGGCAAAGTAGGCCAAAACATTGTTACCAAACTGATAGACAGGTGCAAACAAGTTGTTGGCAATGCGTCCGTAGGCGCTGTATGGCGCCACCAAGTGAGCAATAAAACCTACACCCGGCGCCAGAATCGTTGCAAGGAATACAACCAACACGCTATAACGCAGCCATTTGCGTTCAGGCGAAAACGAATAGCGGTTTTTCTTGCTCTTTTTGCCGAAAAACGCCACAACATCCTGCATCACGCCAAGCGGACAGATGACAGAGCAATAGACTCGCCCGAACAGGAAAGTGAGCACAAGCAATGCCACCACCACGCCAACGTTGAGCGCAAGCAGCGCCGGAACAAACTGAATGTCGGCCATCCAGCCGAAATAGGTGTGAATTGTCCCCGTGAAGTCAAGGAACAAAAGCGTAATCAGTGTGTAAAACACCACTGCCAGTGAGATGCGGATTTTACGTAACATACGTCTATTTTTTTCTCGCAAAATACAATATTACAAACCATTATAGCAATAGGTCGATGTATCTTTTAACTATTTAATCGACCAATTACCAATGTTTTCCGACAAAGTGCGTCAAATTTCGTAGTCAAGGCAGACGCGCAGTTTTGTGTTCGGGCGCACCGAGCCGTCGGCCACAGCCACGTGAGCCGGGTGCACAGCATAGCCTTTCAGGGCATCGAAGCTCTCGAGTGTCGAGTCAAGCATCAGGTCGGCGTTCGATGTTGGCAGACCGTTAATGTTCACTTTGATTTCCAGAAGTCCAGGAACCTTGCCGGCCAAACCTTCCAAACCTTTTTTGATTTCAGCCTTCACGGCCGCTTTTTGTTCTGCTGAAAGCTCGTCTTTCAGCTGCCAGAGAATAACGTGTTTTACCATTTTTGATTTTTGATTTTTGATTTTTGTCCCAATAGCTATCGGGATTTGATTTCTGATTATTTAAAATTCAATTATTTACAAGTTTTACCAATAAGTTTGTCAAGTCTTTTTGGCGGACAGGTTTTGCCAGATAGGCAGTGCAACCGGCTTCGAGCGCGGCATCGCGGTCCGAGTCGAACGAGTTGGCGGTGAGCGCCACAATCGGAATTTCAGCATCGAACTTGCGGATTTGGCGCGTGGCTTCAAGACCGTCCATTTCGGGCATCCTGATGTCCATCAGAATAACTGCGTACCGCTTCGACTGCGCCTTGGCAACAGCCTCCCGGCCGTTTCGCGCCCGTTCAAGAGCGTGCCCGGCGAGCATTGTCTCAACCAGAATATAATTGCTGTCGTTGTCTTCAGCCACCAGAATGTTCACACTCTTCAATCCGGGCACCGTTTCCGAAAGGTCGCCTTCCGATGCGGTTTGCGGGGTGTCTTGACTGATAATATTCATTGGAATCCAGGCCCAGAATGTGGAGCCCTTGCCTTCAACCGAATCAAATCCGACTTTGCCGCCGGCAGCCTCGGCAATCGACTTGCAGATGGAAAGCCCCAGGCCGGTGCCCTGCGCAAACGAGTCGAGTTTCTCAAACCGATTGAACACCTTCGATTTCTTGTCGTCGGCGATGCCGATGCCGGTGTCCTGCACAAAAATGCGCACTCCGCCGTTCTCGCACACGTAACCGAATTTGATGAATCCCTCTTTGGTGTATTTGTTCGAGTTGGTGATGAAATTATTGATAATCTGCGCCGTACGGTTTTTGTCGAACTCAACAACGCACTCGCTGTTTTTAAGGTCGCACAAAAACAGCACATCGGGTTTGATTTTCTTTTGGAACGTGTCGTAAATCTCTTGGAACAAGGCAGATATGTTAAATTGCTCGTACTTGAAATTGACATATCCGGCCTCGAACTTCGAGACATCGAGAATATCACTAATCAGCCCCAGCAAAAGCTCGCTGTTCGACGACACGTACTGGCTGTAGGTGGCGCGGCGCACGGGGTCGTCGGTGGTGGTGAGCAGCTCGGAGAAACCCACAATGGCGTTGAGCGGAGTGCGGATTTCGTGGCTCATATTGGCAAGGAACGCCGACTTCAGCTTGTCCGACTCTTCGGCTTTAACCTTGGCCTTTTTGAGCGCCTCAAGCGTCTCGGCCAGCTGCGTCACATCGAGTGCGGTGGCCAGAATGTAGGTGTGGCCATCGAGCGACAGCTTGGTTTTGTGGACGTTATAAACGCTGTTGCCCACCTGGTTGCCCGAGAGGTTGTAGCTGTAATTGCCCTGCTCAACAGCCAGGCGGTCCGACTCCTGAATCTTTTCAAGAAGCTCATTATGAACAAGTTCGGCATCGTTGAATCCGATAATCTCCTCACGTTTCATATTGGTCATCTGGCAGAACTTGTCGTTCACCATCACGTAAGCCATATTGTTATCGACGCTCTTCATAAAGAACTGGCAAGGAACCGAATTGATGAACGTGGAAAGCATATTGTTCAGTTTCTCAGTCTCCTTGATGGTCATTTCGAGTTTGGCGATGTTGGTGTGCAGCTGCGACACGTCGAGCGAGACCGAAAGCAGATAGCGGTGGCCGGTCGGGGTTTTGATTACTGAACGGATGTTGTGCCAGGTGCGTTTCTCATCGTTCATTTCAACGGTTATGTCATACTCGAGGTAACCTTTTTCAATGGTTTCCAAGTCGTGAGCGCGCTCCAGCTCAATGTCGAAGGCATCGATGTTGCTGAAGGCCTCGGCATCGGTGTGACCGATAATTTTATCTCGGTCAACGCTGGGCCATTTGTAAGCCTGCTCATTGACAAGCACATAGCGCAAATCGTTGTCAACATCTTTCATATAGAACAGACAGGGCACCATATTGATGAAGGTGTTGATCATCATATTGTTTTCTTCCTGCTGCTGCATCAGTTTTATCCAGCGCGTGTTGTCGCGGACAAGACCTGTATAGACGCTCACCTTGCCCTGCGGAGTGCGCAGCATCGGAATCACAAACATCTGCAAGCTGTACCACTCGCCCGGCTTGTGACTGTTTTTCAGCCGCAGATAGACGGTTTGCGTGAAATCCTCGTGCGAGCGCATCCGGTTCACCAAATCCTTCATCATCTGCAAGTCGTCGGGGTGCACAAACTCAACCAGCGACTTGATAGGCACTGCCCCGGCGTCGAGGAATCCCTCGGTCTGGTAAAGCGTGAGGATGTCGGTCTCGGCGTCGAAATCGAGCTGCATAAGGTCGGACTCCTGCATTGTGAGCTGCGTGCGGATTTTGCTCTGCTCCAGCGACTGCTTGTAGAGCGCCTGGCTGGTAACATCGCGGAAAGCGCAACCAATTTTGTTCACCACGCCGTTCTCGTCTCTCGCCACAAGCGAAACCTCGAAGTAGGAATATTGAGAATCGGTGGCGTTCTTCTTCATTCTGAATACGTTACGCGACTCCTTCAACGTACCTCCGCGCAGCGAGTCGAAAATAACCCGGAACAGATTCGCGTCGCTTGGGAGAATATTGGCCACAAGCTGGTCGTGAGTTGCATTCTCGGGGAAGATGGTTATGCCGCTAACTTGCTCACGCACACCTGTTTGCAGATTCAAGTTCCAGGTTGATATGCCGGCTGTGCGCATCAGCATCTCCTTGTCCTTGTCGAGCTCGGCAATTGTGCGGCGCTTGTGCTCGTCTTCGGTTATATCGGTGATACACAGCACGTAACTCAGTTTCGAGCCATCGGCCGAGAGCACGCGGCGGCACTGGAATTTCAGGTCGAGAGTGCCGCTATAAATGGAATTGTAATATTCGCGAACCTCGTCGGTAATCGCAAAATGGACAACCGTTTCGGTCATCTCGTTTTTCATAATGGCGCGCTTGAAATCGTCGGGCAGCACGGGCGAGTCGAAAATTGAGCGGCTCCGGCTCATATAAACATCCGGATTCCTGACACCTATAATATTGAAAAACGCATCGTTAGCGTACTCCAGCACACCATCGAGATTGTAGATGGCATAACCAACTGACGAAACCTTCAAGATGGTCTGCTGCTCGTCGAGCAAGGTGACGAACTCAGGGTTGCCACGATTCGACAAATCGGTGATTATGACCACGATATAGTCCTTGCCATCATCGTTCATCTTGTAATATCGGGCAGCAAGCGAGGCCAAACCGGTGCGTCCGAAAAATCGGTGCGAGGTCTTCGACATATCGACATTGGCAATGTACAACGCCCCATTGTTGGTTATCTCGGCACCAGGCTGCGGACCCGTGTAGTACGGACCGTCGTAGATTTTGAACTTGTGCGAGAGGAACGCCTCCTTGTTTGGAATGCCGAATATGCTGGCCGTGGCCTTATTGAAATCGATGATTGTTCCATCCATCTCGCAAATCACAAATCCGGCCGACACCAAATCGAACATCGAACGGAAGTTTGAGAACGACAAATGCTTGGCCGGCGCGGTGTTGACGGATTCCTCAGTCAAAATAATGTTGACGTGATGCAGGTTCCCCAAAAACATCTCGGCTTTCAAATTGAGTGTGAAATACCTGTCGCCCTTGGTGTTAGTACCGACAAAGCTCCGCATCTTAAGCTCGCCGCCTTTCATTCTCTGGAAAATATCGAGAAGCACCTGGCTGTCGGCGAAACTGTAAACGAACTGATTGAGTGTGTAGTTGTTAAAATTCGATTCGGCATTAGTGGTGCACACCATCCGGTCTTTCCGCGTGTAGTAAACCAGCCATTCTGATTTTGTTGTGGAAAGGTGCGTTTCAATCAACTCGAAAAAATCGGAGTGACTGCGCCTCGAAATCACAAGCGAGATGGTGGCAACAGCAATCAGAGCTAACAATACTAACAGAAAACTAAGCAGATACATCAATGTTTTCTTAAATTCACAAATCAGCCGACAAAATCATCGGCACTTTACAATGATAGTAATAAATTTGATTTTCCGTCAGCGATTTGGCCACACTAAAGAAAAAAAATTGCGTGGCCGGAGGTGGCAATCTTTCTCACCCCCGTCACGCAATCAATTATCAATCAGCCGGTAATTCTTTAAAAGAACCGTCCGGTAGTTTTCTTATACTGAAGATACTCGTCGCCAAAGTCACGTTCGAGCCGTTTCTCCTCCGACAGCACCTGAATGGTCATCAGCGCAACCACAACGGCAAAAACCGCCAGCGACTGCCAACTAAAAAACGCCAGCACCGCACCAATATAATATATGTAAGTGCCCGTCAGCATCGGATTGCGGCTGAAGCGGTAAGGGCCATCGGTCATCAGGTGCTTGGTGCGCGGAGCAACCTCGTGGCCAACCGCATCGAACGGATTGCCCTTCCCCACTCTGCGCATATGAACAATACTCCACACGCTCACAGCCACTCCGGCCGCAGCCACAACTGCGGCAACAATAAGCCTCCACAGCGGAAAATCGGTCATTTGCGGCTGGCCCGATGCCCACCACATCAAAGCCGGAATACCCGCAATGAATATCACAAATCCTAAAAAATAGCCAAGAATATTTCTCATTGTTAAATAATTATATATCAGCAATATACCCAACCATTCACTTCGCAAACGCGAAAATTCTGCTGTCGCCGTCAACCTTCTCCCCATTAACTTTCCACTCTCGGTTGCAACTGAGTTTCCGCTCGTTGTGCTTCCAGCAATGATAGTTAATGACATCGGAAGTGCCGTCGCCCCAGTTTATCACAAGGTCCTCATTCATATCGGCGCCGCCATCGATTTCGCCAAACAACAACCGGCACTGGGCGTTACCATTGGTGCGCACGGTGTCCAACTGCAAACCGTACATATGTGGCATATAGGCTTTTGCGCCTTCAAAATGATTCATTAAATCATAACTCACCTCGTATGTTTTTTCTTTGAAAGTGAGAGATGTGCCGTCGAGTATATTATTGTTATTCTGCGGATTAAGCAAGTCGTTACCATTACTGCCGGTAGCAGTGATACTGATGCAAACTGGCGCCCAATCAACTATCCGGCCGCCATTATCGTCATCGCAGGCGGAAACCGACATAAGCAGAATCAGCCCGGCCAATAAATTATGATACTTCATTTTTCTTTTTCAAATTAATGCAATAATAACAAATTCCGATAGTCAAGAAAAAAACGACCGCTGCTGCTCGGCGTCCGTTTTGCAACCACCTGTAAACAAATTATTTAGTGTCAAGATTTATCATTGGAATGCTGTTGCCGCCGGTGTAAACAGGCAGTTTGCCGTCCCAACGCTCAAGGGCGTATTGCTGAACCAGAAGTGAGTTCAGGCTGGCAGCCACTGTGCGGTTGTAGTAAGCCTCGCCGTCGGCTTTGATTTTCAGAGCTTTGGCTTCTCCTTCCGCTTGCGCGATGGCTATTTTTGCCTGAGCCTCAGCTTTTTTCACCTCGTTCTCGGCCTTCAAGCTCTCCTGGATGGCGTTGTTTTTAGCCTCGATGGCTGCCGACAGCGACTGCGGCGGTGTTATCTGCGACGTGAATTCCGACACCAGGAATCCCTCTTTCAGCAATGCGCTGTCAAGCATTACGCGAACCTCGGCCTCAAACTGCGCGCGGCTGGCCATCAGCTCGTCCGACGTGTAACGGTTGGCCGAGATGCGGTAAGCGTCGTACACAACTGTTTTCATATAGCCATCCTCAATCTTGCGCAAATCGACACGGTATTTGGCAAAGATTTTCACCACCATTTCGCGGCGAACCTGATAAGCGAGCCTCGGGTCCATCTTGAATACGGCCGCATCTTTGGTGGTTACGGTAAACGGCTCGTAATCAACACGCTGAATATTCACCGGATAGCTGTAGACCGATGTGGTGATGGGGTTGTAAACCACCCAGCCCGTGATTGGCACAGCCTGAAGCTCGCCCTGCTCGGTAACCGAGAATTTTTTGAACTTGATTCCTGCCTCTGAAGAATCGACTACTGCGCAGCTTGTAAACAATGCCGCAACTGCAAAAAATGGAATTAAACGTTTCATTGTATTTAAATGTTTAGTGTTTAGATGTTTAGAGTTTAAATTATTAGTATCAATGTCAGCATTTTCTCTCAATCATTCTGTAATTCTCCGGGTTCCATTTGTCTTTGGGTGCCGGGCTCTCTGCCGGACGGCCGATGGCAATCACACACAACGGAATCTGCGATTCAGGGATGTCAGTCAAGCCGCGTAATTTGTCAACTCGGTCGGGATTGGGGAAAATTCCGGTCCACACCGCACCAAGTCCCAATGCGTGGGCGGCCAAAAGAATGTTCTCGGTCGCGGCCGAACAGTCGTGAATCCAAAAATCGCGGTCAACGCCATCGAGAGTTTTGGTCATATCGCCGCAAACAACAATGGCACAAGCGGCACTTGTCAGGCGAGTGTTGGGCAGCGAATCGGCGATTTGCCGCAAAAGCGGCCTACTCTTCACCACAACAAACTTCCACGGCTGCTTGTTTCTCGCCGACGGTGCCGCCATTCCTGCCTTCAGCAGAGTCTCTATCTGGCTGTCGGTCAGCGGTTCGTTGGTAAAGGCACGGATGCTTGAACGCGTCATAATGTTGTTGATGACGGCATCAGCATCGCAAACCGTACCAGAACGCCGTTTGTTCATATCCAGCAGAACCACAGCCGTTATCAAAGCAGCCGACAAAACGGCAATTACCAACACTTGCATTTCCGTAATTGTTTCCGATAATAGTTATATGCCGCATCACAAAAACGGCATCAACAAATATAATAAGGAGTGTCCGATTTTTACCATCCGGCGCGTTTTTTTTGAAAAAATCAGGCAATTGTTTCGTATGGTTTCAGCAGAAAACAAGAAAGCCTTGCAAGTTATTCACTTACAAGGCCTTGCGGTTGTCGTGGAAGGACTCGAACCCTCACAAGCAGAACCAGAATCTGAGGTGCTACCATTACACTACACGACAATGGTTTTAACGCTGCAAATATAGCAACTTTCTTTATGGTGTAACCACAAATGCGTAACTTTTTGCCGATAATCGTAACGCAAGTTATAACAAAATGATTGCCAATATATTGCGGTGCCATTTTTATTCCTTGTCGCCTTCTGTAAGCAGGCGCGACAACTGCATATAGCGCCAAACAACCGCCAAAATGAGCGCCAAAAAGACGATAACCGGCATCCGATAGCGCACCAACGCACCGAAGTTGGCTGTGGTGAGCCCGACAAAGAAGGCGTAGGTTATCATAAAAACAAATGCCGATATCAAGAACGGATTCCGCATTATCACGGAAGCCATTCGGCGAAGACCGAACTTAAACAATAAACAAGTGATTAGCAGCATAATGGCAAATGTCTCAAGGCCGGAAATGAGCATCAGCACATTGCGCGACTCCCACAAAAACGGCCTGAAAACACCGGCAACAATGGCTGCTGGCGCCTTGGCCAAAAGTCCGCCCAGCGACGGGTCAATCTCACCAATATCGAAACTGTTGCCGCCGTAGTATTCCTTTTTCAGGTCGTCCTGAATGATGACGGCGGTCTCAATTATCGCGTCAAGCGACTGATAGCGCTCGTTGGCTAGCGAGCCCAAACGCGAGAAAAGTCCCACGCCTACAATCCAAATCACGGCAACGATGATTGGAAAAATCATCACACGGAACATTCGCGAATGCATCCGGTAGACATAGGTGAAACCAAGCCAGACAAGGCAGGCGCCCATTGTGGTGAAAAACGAATACGGCCGGATGCTCATACAGATATAACTGCACACTATCAGCAAGATAACGTTGCCGGCAATCCGCTTGCGCGAAATGAATATGCTGTGGACGGCGCAGAAAACGAACATCGACGCCACAAGGCACCAACTGTCTTTGAGCAGCGACGAGCCCCAAAACACCACCGACGGCACAAAGAGCAAGGCAATGGCGAAGTTGCGGTCGTTGTTGGGGAAAAGCTTGAGCATCAGCTTATAGAATTTCCAAATGCCAACAAAAAGGAGCACATTGAGCACCAGCACGTTGCCCAGGAATGTTTTGAATCCGAACAGGTAGAGCAGCACGTTGAACCGGCAAACGGCGAACGAGTTGGGGTCGCGCCAATAGGTTGGCCAGCCGGTGGTCCAATCAAATGCGGAATATAGCTCGGAAGTATGCTTTCCGGCCATTATCATCGCGAAAGCGCCGAAATCTTTGTGTGCCAGTCGCTCAAGCGATTGCGTACCCCAATAATAATAGTGTGTATCGGTCTCGCCGTAGTGGTAGGTGTAGATGAGCGCGAAGGCTATGCCGGCAAACAGCTTCAGCATCAAGCCGATAGTGAAATAACGGTAGCAGGGCTCGCTTTCAATATGCTTCCGCTTGACCGACGACGCTATCCACCAGAATATCAGCAGATAAAGCGGCACTATCAAAACATCGATTATGGTAATTGTCTCGCGCATCGGGCACAAATATAAAAAAGTTTAGTGTTTAGGGGGAAGGAAGTGGATTTGGATGACGGACATCAGACTTCAGACATCAGACGACGGACAAATTCGAGTAAGGTGTAAAGAGTAAAGTTTAAAGTTTAAAGTTTGAAGAGTAATGTGTAATGATTCGTAATTCATAATTCGTAATTAACCAACACCTAATGCCTAATGCCTAGTGCCCTTCAATCTTCCGCCTGTTCGCTAATTGTCAACAACTTGATTTGGCGGGCAGTACATCTGCTGAATCTATTGAATACATTTGACTTTCACTTAACTACTAAAAAAGAGTATATGGAAACTTTTGGAACAATCTTTAAGGAAGGCGGAAAAAAGGCCTTGCTGTGCGGCTCGGGTGAACTGGGCAAAGAAGTGGCTATTGAGTTGCAACGTTTTGGCATTGAAGTGGTTGCGGTTGACCGTTACGCAAACGCGCCTGCAATGCAGATTGCGCACCGCTCGTATGTGATTTCAATGCTCGACGGCGAGAAACTGCGCGAGATTGTTTACAAAGAGCGTCCCGACTATATCATTCCTGAGGTTGAAGCGATTGCGACACCAACGCTCATCGAACTTGAAAAAGAAGGCTTTAACGTGATTCCAACGGCCCGCGCCACCTTCCTGACAATGAACCGCGAGGGCATCCGCCGTCTGGCCGCCGAGGAACTGGGGCTGAAGACATCGCCCTATCGCTTTGCGGCAACCTACGACGAGTACCGCGCAGCCATCAAAGAGATTGGCATTCCGTGCGTTGTGAAGCCGATTATGAGTTCGTCGGGCCACGGACAGAGCGTGGTGAAAAGCGAGGCCGACATCGACCGCTCGTGGAAAATATCGCAGGCTGGCGGCCGCGCTGGTGCTGGAAAGGTGATTGTCGAGGGCTTCATCGATTTTGATTATGAGATTACGCTTATGACCATCCGCCACAAGGACGGCACAAGTTTCCTGAACCCCATCGGCCACTGGCAGAAGGACGGCGACTATCAGGAATCGTGGCAGCCGCAGCCTATGACCGACGCCGCCCTGGCGAAGGCGCAGGACATTGCGAAGAAGATTACCGACGCGCTTGGCGGCCGCGGAATCTTTGGCGTGGAAATGTTTATCAAAGGCGACGACGTGATTTTCAGCGAGGTTTCGCCGCGTCCGCACGATACGGGTATGGTGACAATGATTTCGCAGGACCTGTCGGAATTTGCACTGCACGTTCGCGCCATTCTGGGTCTGCCCATTCCGAACATCGCCTTCCACGGCCCGTCGGCTTCGAAAGCCGTGGTGGTCTTCGGCAACAGCCAAAATGTGAAGTTCAGCAACCTTGAGGAAACGCTTGCAATGCCCGACACGCAAATGCGCATCTTTGGCAAACCCGAAGTTCACGAACACCGCCGTATGGCCGTGCTACTGGCTCGCGGCAACTCGATTGAGGAAGCCAAAGAGAAGGTTCGGAAAATGTATGACACGCTGAAGGTGGAAAAGTAATTGAAGGATTGAATGCGTGAAGGACTGAATTACGAATTACTAAAAGTGATTCTGCACAAAAAGTCTCGTTCGGAAATGGACGGGGCTTTTTTTTATTTGAATTACAATAATTTAGTTGCAGCCATCCGTTTAGTAAGGCAAAGTTTTGTCAGAGTAACCGGCAATCTGTTCACGGAATTCCTTATACGCATTTATATGGATAGTTAAAACACTGTCATTTTCGGTTTTAAGTATGAGATCACCATCGTTGAAAACACCCTTCAAGTCGATTCCAACCTTGTCTTTTCCGTATAGATAGCCCCAAACGTTTTGTCGGTCTTGGTAGTTTACGGCAATGCAAGAATTTTCGGCATCGTTCAATTCAAAAAACATATAATCTTCTATTTGGCTCCACAGTTTATTTCTTAACAAAATTCGTTCGATAGTACTGAGAGTAAAATAGTTCTTGTTGAGCAACTGTTTGCCGACATCGCTCAAATATGGCTCCAAATCTTCAAGTGTTACTCCGTCGCCATAACCTGGTTCATAACACCTAATTGCCCACGCCATACAAGCATAATAATTGTTCTCGCGCGCGAAGCTGATTTTGTTTTTATCGAAGGAATAGGCGATATGAAACTTTGCGTATTTGTATTCTTTTTCAATCTCTTTTTGCAAACTTTTCTCATCCATAGGATCTTCATCATTTTCGTTCATTTCATTGTACGCTTCTTCAAAAGATTTTCGCACACCTTCCGACCAATTCCTTGAATTAAGAAAATCGAAATACCCCTTAATTGAGAAAAGCGCAGAGAAGGGAATGCTCTGCTGTTCAACACATTCGCCTGTTTCCAAGTCAAATAGCTGGTTATCATAATTTTCCTCATCGCCGTGAGCACCATAATTGACTACTGTGTAGGACAAAAGCAGGTAATTAGGTTGATATTCATATTCAAAGTCGATACTTAAGCAATTCATAATCTCTATGGGTGTTGCAGAGTTTGGGTCGTAGTCCAACAGTTTCATAATTTGCTTGTTTATGGAATTGGCAACGGCATTGTATTCGGGTACAATTGCAACCACTTTTGGAATCAAGTAGTGAAGTGTATCAATCCAAGAATACTCATCGGAAACTATGTCTAATTTAATGGTATCCAATCGGATATTCTTTTTTTCACCTAACAACTCCCCAACGATATTTTTGCTACTAACATTGTCCGACGCAGTATCGTCAGTATCATCCGACACTGCTACTTTTTTTGTTGCAACAGTTTCGCCAAGATTTTGGCTCTGATTGCTTTGCTCGGCAATGTTCTCTGCTGAAGAATTGACGCGTTTTTCCCGATTCTGGCATCCGGTATTAAACAGTATTGCCACCAAAAGGCATAGTGGCAGAGCAAAATGTGCGGTTTTACTAATCATTATTTTCCCTTCCAATCTTTATTTAACAATACAAATATAGTCATTGTTTATTTCACAACACTTTCTATCACACCATCAGCCATTTGAATAGCCAATTCATCGCCCGTCTGCACTTGCTCGGGCGAAGTTACGGCCTTGCCTTTCGAGCGGACGATTGAGTAACCGCGTTTGAGCACGTTCCGCGGGTCGGCTTGGCGGCAGACGAGTTCAAGGCGGTCGAGTTGGTGCTGGCGGGCTTCAAAGAATGTGGCGAGCGCTGTCTGCAGGCGCTGTTCAATAGTGGCAAGGCGGGTGGTGCCGGCGGCGATTCCGATTTGCGGCAAAAGACGGATTTTCTGCTCGAAGGTCGAGAGTTGGGCCGTCCGCAGGTCGAAATAGCGGCGTACGGCGCTTTTGGCGAGCAAGTTAAGCCCCGACAGTTGTTCCTGCGAGTGACCGACAACGGCTCTAACACCCAAAACAAAACGGTGATAATTATCGTCAACACGCTTGATATTCTGCTCGATACGCTGGCGGGCAACGTCAATCACATAGTCGCATTTCTGGGTGAGTTCCTGCTCAAAGGCAGCTGCGCGGTCGATTATGAAAGCCGCCAAAGCGGTGGGGGTTTTGAGCCTTGTATTGGCCACAAGGTCGAGCACCGAATCGTCGCGCTCGTGGCCGATTCCGGTCAGAATGGGCAGCGGAAACTGTGCGGCGTAGTAGGCCAACTCATAGTTGTCGAAGCAACTCAAATCGGATTTTGAGCCGCCGCCGCGCATAATCGCCACCGCGTCGAACTCATCCATCTGACTGAAAATCTTGTCCATAGCCGCGATAATTGATTCTGCCGCGCCATCGCCCTGCATCAGTGCCGGAAACAACTCGACGTGAAATTTGTAGCCGAAATCGTTGTTTTCCAATTGATTGACAAAATCGCCCCACCCCGCTGCCGTGTCCGACGAAACCACCGCAATGCGCTGAACCACAAGCGGTAACGGAATCTGCTTGTTCATATCAATCACCCCGTCGGCGGTGAGTTGGGCAATCACCTTTGCGCGCTGTTGGGCAATATCGCCCAAAGTGTATTGCGCGTCAATATCCAACACATTGAGACTCAGACCGTAAAGTTCGTGCATCTCGACCGTGACGCGCAGCATCACCTTCAGCCCGGCGTGCAGCGACTCGCCCGTAACCGACTCAAAATAAGGGCTCAAACGAGCATAAACATTCGCCCAAATTGTGGCTTTGACTTTGGCCGTCATTCGCTCGGTATCCTGGTCTTTCTCAACAAGTTCCATATAGCAATGGCCGTTGCCGCGCTGACCAAACTCAATGATTTCGGCCACCACCCACACTGGCGTCGCGAACGAATTTTTCAGTTCCGCACGGACGTTGTGCAAAAGTTCATAAAGCGATATTGCCTGATTGTCTGTCATTTACCAAAATCGATAAGTGTGTGGTAAATCATTGTGCCCTGCGTTACGCGGTTTTCAATGTCGATATTGGGCGCGTAAGAGTCTGAATATATGTCGATTTGAACCTTCTCAACCATCCCGATTCCAGCGGCATAACGCTCTGCGACAAGCACTTTGCTGATAGCCGTCAACTCGTTTTTCTGCGAAATGGTGAGCACCGAATCGAACTGGAAACGGCCCACGGTGGCGGGGCAGTCGATACTATCGACGCGGAACTGATACTTCTGCAGAGTGTCGGTGCGGTTGTAGGCGTTGCCGTTCCACTGCTTGCCAACGGCGAGCGGCAGTTGCATTTTTACAATTCGCGTATTTTCTTCAATCTGAATCACTTCTGTGCCGTTGACGTATGCCAACCACGTGTTCTGTCGCTGCCAATTCTCGCCTTCGCTCGTCCGGCGGAAACGCTCAATCTGCCGCAAGGTGTCGCCAATGTTGTCGATAAAAATTCCGCCAAAGCGCTCACGCACAATGTATTGCTGAGTGTCGAAGAGCGCAATCGGCTCATCGATTTTGATTTCGACCACAGAAAAATCGCGCCAAGCGCCCGAATCGAGCGGAAAATATTGGCACTCAATCTTTTCTGCAGGCGGCAACTGATACGAGTCGGATTTATCGCAGGCGGCGAAAAGCAACACAATCAATAATATCTGGAATAATCTTGTCATTGTTTTACAATAAGTTATGTCAACGTTAATACGGGATTTGATAATAGTGCGTCAACAATTTGGTGATAAACCTGACGGTCGGTTACTTCAATAATCGTATTCACCTTGTTTCCGGCGTCTTTCGACGAAGCACCGCAATGAAAAATCTTCTCGCTACTGGTATTATAATCAAGTACAATGTACCTATCGTGATATATGCCGCAAGTTTTTCGGAATGAGATTTGCATATTCGGTTGTTGCCTGGAAAAATCAGTGTAGTCCGATTGCCGCAAACCACGATTAATATTGTCGCTGAAAATTGTAATGACAACACCCGACGAAGCATTTTTAAGCAAATCCAACGTCTTTGTACCTATATAATTATCAACGATATAGATTGAATATTTTGCCGCTTGATATATCGCGCCGTAGGCGATATTGGCATCAACAGACTCCCCGTTCAGAATCAGATACTCGTGACGAGTTTGTTGGGCGGTAAAATCCTGAACCACTTTGGCCAAATCGTCTTTCGTAACCATATTCTTCCGAATATCGGAAATGTCAGCCGCATTTTGCGAAGTTTGAACAGCAAGTTGCAATAATTCGCGGTTGCCAATCAGGCTACGATTGTCAATAATGAAGTCTTTCATTTCTTTGAACGCCCTAACAAGTGCCTTGCTTTGCCTTGTTGCAAGTTCGCCCTTCAGCACGGTCATAAGCATATAAATGCCTTGCTCGGTAAAAGCGTAGGGCATTGTCCGTGTCATTGCATCGCGCTTGGAATTTGCGGTCAAATTTTTTGACCGCAAATTCTTCCCCGACTCAGTAATTGTTGAATTTGAATCTGTTATATCCCCAATTGCGGTCATATTTCTTGACCGCAAAATTTCATCAAACTCTTCTTTTGTCAGTTGAAACCGGAAATCATCGTCGAATTTGGCAATGTTGTTCTTAACTTGCTGGTTTAGGGCTTTGGTTGTGTAGCCGTAAATAACCGCAAGGTCAGCGTCAATCATTATCTTGACACCGCGCACGGTGTAGATTATGTCTTTTATCTGCTCTGTGGTTTGCAAGTTTTCGCCCATCGCTCATCGTTTTAGACAAAAGTATCGATTTTATTTAATCTTGAAAACCCGTTTAATCAGCATTCTATTGTTCGCGCCCAACCCACGCCATAACCAACCGAATCTCGTCGTACGAAAACTCGTTGTTGAGTGCCTCGCGAACGGTTGTTAGGCTGTGTTGCGGGTTGTTTTTCAGATAGTTGGCAATGGTTTCGGCGCGCTCGGGGGCGATAATGTCGGACGGTTCCAACTGGCCTTGAGCGACGTAATGGCTCAAATGATTCACAATGGTTGAGATTACCAATCCGCGCGTTTTGGCGATTTCGTCAACCGTCATTCCTTCGGTGAACATCTGCCACGTAACTTCCTTTGTATCAACCTTCGGCGCTTTGGCGGGTTTCTTTTCCAAATCGTCAATGCCGTCGAAAATATCGCCATCCACGGTCATCCCGTTTTCCTTCTTGTACTGACGCACAATCTCAACAATATCAGTACCATAGCGGCGCGCAATGGCCTTGCCAACGCCTTTCACCTTGGTGAGCGCGGCAATGTTTTCGGGCAGCGCTTCGGATATGCCCAAAAGCGCCTTCTGCTGCAGAACCACGTAGGCGGGCACGTTCATTTCGGCGGCCTTGCTGTTGCGCCACAGCCGCAGCGACGCAAACAACCGCGCGTTCGCAATGTTTTCCGTGACGCTTTCGGCCTTGGCTTTCTCTTTCTTCGGCTTAAGGTCGGTCAGCACCGACATTGCTCTGGTTTTCAAATATTTCTGCACTTCAAAACCGTCTTTCATCGTGTTCAGGCAGTGCTTTTTGCGCAGCGTCAGGTCGCGAAGTTTCTTCAGCGAGTCGTTGGCTTCGGTCTCAACGTCAGAGTTGTCGGTGGTAATGGTTATGGCATCGACGGCGGTCTCAACAAGTTCGCCGATTTTCGGCACAAAATAGTCGCAGCCCTTGCCAATGCGCTCTTGCAGGTGGCTGTTTCCTTCAACGCCACTGCCGATTATCTGCGCCACCTGGCGGCCGAAACTGTCGGCAACGGTCAGTATCTCGGTGTTGACTCGCGGCAGAACGGGCTCAAGTTTTTCAGCGGGATTGCCAATCAGCACACCATTGTTTTTCAGCAAGATACGATTGAGTCGCTGCATCTCGTGATAGATTTCGGTGCAGTCGAACAAATCGCCGATAAGGCTGGTCTCGTAGCGCACTTTCGATTGGTTGAGCACCGCCTCATCGACCACCGACTGCTCAGCCTCGCGGTTGAAGCGCGTAACTTGCTCATCGCCAATCAGACAACTGCCGCCCAAACGCGACGAAAGCACAATGCCCTCGAGCGTGCGGCATCGGCTCAAAGCCACATAAACCTGGCCGTGCGAGAAAGCCTGCGCGGCATCGATAATCACGCGGTCGAACGTCAGGCCCTGGCTCTTGTGAATGGTGATTGCCCACGCAAGTTTGAGCGGGTACTGACGGAACGTACCGTCCACAACTTCAGTGATTTCCTTCGTCTGCTCGTCGATTTTGTACGACGCGTTCGTCCACTCGGCGGGCACAACCTCAATGGTATCGTCGGCGCCGCCGCAATCCACATACACCTTGCCGTCCTCAATGTTGACAATGCGGCCGATTTTGCCGTTGTAGAACCGCTTTTCGGGCGACGGGTCGTTCTTGACAAACATCACCTGCGCGCCTTCCTTCAGTTCCAACTGATATTCAGTGGGATACATCTGTTCGGGGAAGTTTCCGCTGATTTCGGCCTCGAACTTCACCAACTTGCTTTTCAACTTCTTGAGTTTGCTTTGGTTTATGTCGTTCGACTGGAAGTTGTGGGTTGTGAGCGTTATGTATCCATCCTTGTCTTTTGGCTCAAAATCAGGCTGATAGCGTTTGTCGAGTTCGGCAAAGACGGCGGCATCGGCGGTGTTGTTGCGCACACGGTTCAGAATGTCGATAAAGTGCTGGCTCGTCTGGCGGTAAATCTGTTTGAGTTCGATAACCACGTAATCGGTCTGGCGCAGGGCGTTGCTGCCGAAGAAGTACATCGTCGGGTAAGCGTCGCGCAGCAAATCCCACTCATCGTCCTTGACCACGGGCGCCAACTGGTGCAGGTCGCCAATCATCAGCAACTGCACGCCGCCAAAAGGCTGCTGGTTGCCCCGATAGCGCCGCAGCACATCGTCAATGGCATCGAGCAAATCGGCGCGGACCATCGAAATCTCGTCAATCACCAACAGGTCTAACGTTCTGATTATGTCGATTTTGCGCTTGCTGAACTTGTATTTGTTCTTGCCGCCTTCGGCCTGCGCATAGCTTGGCAGAAACGGCCCGAACGGCAGTTGAAAGAACGAGTGAATGGTCATTCCGCCCGCGTTGATTGCCGCCACACCCGTGGGCGCGAGCACCACCATCCGCTTGGGTGTCAACTGTTTAATGCGTTTCAAGAAGGTGGTTTTGCCCGTTCCTGCCCGCCCCGTCAGAAACACGTTGCGGTTGGTGTACTGGACAAAATCGTATGCTAATTGCAGTTGCGGGTTGTCGGAATAATCCATTTTTTAATTAGGATTTAGAAGTTAGGAATTAGTAATTAGAATTCAGAATGCTTTCAACAGTAGCAACGTGTAAATGTTTGTTGCAACAAATAGAAACAACAATTTTGAACTCTGTAATGTAATTCAATCACAATGCATCAATCTCGTCAATAGGCAGGCCTGTGTATCGTGAAATTTGTTTGGCGTCCATTCCGTCTTTTTTCATACGCTTTGCGGTCTGCACCAGATTTTTATGGACGGCGGTTTCGGCAATAACCACTTGGTTTTTCTCCCATTCATTCCAATCCGTTTCAGTTAGATAGTGCGAAACTTGCTCTCGCAATGGCTTCAAATCTTCATTCACGGCTTTCCATATTTCGTGTGGTTTGATTTGATAATAGTCGTGAACCAGGACATTGCGCATTCGTGCAATGTCATTCCACTCTGTTTCAGGGTGTTGGCCACGGAATGCCTTCGACAAATGATAAGCCGCTTCGCCAATAATCTCAATATTTTTCACAATGCCATAAAACGACATTGAATCACCAGCCAACTGTTCTGTAGTCTTGCCTTCAGTGAATTTCAGAATGCGGTCAATGGCATCCTTGATATGTTCAAGTCGGGTGCGGTCTTTAAGCGGTTCTCTCATAAATTAGTTTTTTATCGTGATTGGCACTTTCAACGGCGAATGGCAGCAGTGTTCCGTCTTCTACAAGGTCAACAGAGCGGTCGAGCAGGTCTTCCAAATCGTTTGCCATTGAGCAGTGTTTCAACAAACTAACGCCACCATCTTCGAATTCCACGAGCAAGTCCACATCGCTCAACGGCGTTTCCTCGCCGCGCGCGAACGAGCCGAACAGCCACGCCTTCAACACGGGCTGAGTCTTGAAATAATCGGCTATCAATCGTGTCATTGTCGGTGTGTCCATCGCAAAAACGTTTTTGGTTGATACAAATATACGAAATTAAAAATCAATATCTAACAACCATCCGCCAACTTAAAACTGCGGAACTTAAAACTTAAAACTCGCGAATTTCTCCTCCAGCACTGGCAGAATATCGCTGAAATTGTCTTGCAGGGGCAGCATTGTGCTGAACATAAACTCATACATTTCGGGCCAAACGGCACGGTTGTGGAAGTTCAGGTCGGTGCGCTCACAGTAGGCGCGCATTACGGGTTTGCCAACGTCAAGTTTATGATTGTCTGTCCAATGCAGCGGTGCGGGCAGGTCGGTTTCGAGTATGGGCGCGTAACGGCGCAACTCGCTGTAGATTTCGGCTCGGCGGCTCTCGCTGCGGGCGTTCACCTCAACCACCGTGCGAATCCACTTGCAGTCAAGGTCGAACTTGAGTTCGAGCCCTTTGATTCCTGTTTTGTACAGCATCCATTCGACTGGCCGCCCCAACCTGACCGACTGGCAGCGGCTGTAGTTCGCAAAGCCGTTCCAGAAGTCGGTCATCAGTTGACGGGCCTCGTCCTTACTGTACATTCAGGTTCTTTATGAAATCCCACGACAGGTAGTTCTCGTAACTCATACAAACCTGCGCGGCAAACTCATTGGCTGTTTTCAAAACTGGCAGCCATTCAACCTGCGTGCCGTCGATAACATTCTTAATCTGTGACAGTTGCGACAGTTGGTAAACCAGTCCTGCGGTGAATGTGTCGCCTGCACCGATGGTGCTCACGGGCTCAATGTCGCAGCCGTTAATATGGGTGTTACCCTGCATTGAGAACTCTTCGGCGCCGTTCTTTCCGCGGGTCACAATCAGCGATTTAGCACCCAACTCGCTCACTTTGTTCCAGACTTCGCTGCTGTCGGTGGTCTTGAAAATCACCTCGAAATCCTCGTCAGAGCCCTTCACCAAATGAGCCAGGCGCACGCAACTCTCAATGTACGGCATCAACTCGTTGAGACGCGGCTTGTCCGACGCGCGGAAATTCGGGTCGTAAACCAGGAAGGCGCCGTTCTCTTTGGCCTTTTGCAGGAACGATTTGAGCACATCGTGGGCGCGGCTGTTCAGAATGAAGAACGAGCCGAAGATTATCACATCGCCGCGGTGAATGTTCGGGAACTTCATCAGCGTATAATCCTCTAAATCATCCTTATAGAAGGTGTAGTGGGCCTTGTTCTGCTTGTCAAGGTGCGCAAACGCAAGGTTGGTGCGGATTGCGTCCGACATATAGATATAGTTGGCGCCCACCTTGTTTTTGGCCAGAAAATCGAGAATCAGCCGGCCGTTCTGGTCGAACGAAAGGTACGATATGTGGTTCACCGGCATTCCCAACCGCCCCAAAGTAATAGCGGTGTTCAGCATCGAACCGCCCGGTTTCGCCCTCATATTGTCGAAATCGCGGGTGATAATGTCCAGTACAATTTCGCCTAATGTGTAAATCATAACACCAAATTTTATTTAAAACGATTCGCTTTACGTATCAATCAATTTTTTGTTTTTCGATTGATTGTGTTTTTTACCAATATCGATTTATTGTCCATAAAAGTTTAGCGCTTCGCTGTTCAGAAAGTTTAGAAGGTTCAGACTCTTAACTTTCTAAACTTTTCTCAACCAAACGATTGTCCGTTTTACGCCAACTTCAAATCACTGCAAATAGTTGCAATCTTGTCGTTCAGTTTGCCGAAAACTGTCTGATAGTCAGCCGCTTTCTCAAGTGGCATTTTAGTGCCGATATAGAACTTGATTTTCGGCTCGGTACCCGACGGACGAACCGAAATAATTGTTCCATCGGCAGTAATGAACTGCAGAACATTCGACTTCGGCAGAGTTATTTCAGTCTCTTTATTTGTCTTTAAATCAACTGATTTACCCAACTTGTAATCTTTTATGCAGACAACTTCAGAGCCAGCCACCTTTTTAGGCGGATTGCTGCGGAAGTCGGTCATCATCTGCTGAATCTCTTCGGCGCCCGATTTGCCCTTCTTCACAATGTTCACGAGTTTCTCGCGATAGAATCCGTAGCGCATATAGATTTCGGCCAACAAGTCGAACAGCGACTTGCCCTGGCTGAACGCCCACGCAGCGGCCTCTGCAATCAGTGACGACGACATAACGGCGTCCTTGTCGCGAACAAAATCGCCGCAAAGGTAGCCGTACGATTCCTCGCCACCGCCAATAAACTGCTTCTTGCCCTCGTTGCGCTTAATGGCGTCGGCAATGAACTTGAAGCCTGTGAGCACGTCGTAGTACTCAACGCCGAAATCCTTGGCCATTGCGGCAAGCAGTTCGGTGGTTACTATCGTTTTGACAATGAATTCCTTACCTTTCAGTTTGCCGTTCTCTTTCCACTTGTTGAGCAGGTAGTAGATAAGGATTGAGCCCGTCTGGTTGCCGTTGAGCAACTCGAACTCACCCTTGTTGTTCTTGGCAGCAATGCCCACGCGGTCGGCGTCGGGGTCGGTGGCGATAACCAGTTCTGCGCCAGTCTCTTTTGCCTTCTCAATAGCCATTGCCATTGCGGCTGGCTCCTCGGGGTTCGGCGATTTGACGGTTGGGAAGTTGCCGTCGCTAACGTCTTGTGCATCAACGTGAATAATATTTTCGAAGCCGTAGTTTTTCAGGCTTGCGGGCACAAGGCGCACACCCGTTCCGTGAATCGGGGTGTAAACAATCTTCATATCCTTGTGCTTGGCGATAATCTCTGGCGACAGCGTAAGTGCCTTAATACGTTCAAGATATGGTTTATCAACATCATCGCCGATAATTGTGATTCCGTCGTTGCCTTTGCCCCATTTCACCTCATCAACCGAAGTGATTTTCTGCACTTCATTTATAATATTGGTGTCGTGCGGCGCGATAATCTGCGCTCCATCGTCCCAATAAACCTTGTAGCCGTTGTACTCCTTCGGGTTGTGCGAAGCGGTTACAACCACGCCGCTCTGGCAGCCCAGGTAGCGGATTGCGAACGAGAGTTCGGGTGTTGGACGCAGAGAATCAAACAGATAGACTTTGATTCCGTTTGCCACGAAGATTCGTGCGGCAGCCTCGCAGAAGGTGCGGCCGTTGTTGCGGCTGTCGTGAGCCAGCGCCACCTTTATCTCTTTGCCTGCAAACTGCTTGAGCAGATAGTTGCAAAGGCCTTGTGTGGCCATTCCCACGGTGTAGATATTCATTCGGTTGGTGCCAGCGCCCATAATTCCGCGCAAGCCGCCTGTGCCGAATTCCAAATCGCGGTAGAACGACTCAACGAGTTCATTCTCATCGTTTTCCATCATATTTTTCACCTGCTTCTTTGTCTCTTCGTCGATTGAAGCGGTGTTGAGCCACGCCTGAGCGCGCTGCTTAACGGTTTGTAATAAATCTGATTGCATATTTTAAAGTTTTAAGTTTCAAGTTATTAGTTATAAGTTTAGTGCTTCGCTGTTGAGAAGGTTGAGTCGCTTAATTCTCTACTTTCTAAACCTTCTAAACTTTTCTCAACATTCATTACACATTACTCTTTATTCTTTACTCTCCTTTTTCTTTCAATTTCTTCAGCATAACATCAAGACTGTCAGTCCAATACGGAATGGTAATGCCGAATTTTGTTTTTATTTTCGACTTGTCTAGCACCGAGAAGGCTGGCCTTTTGGCTGGTGTGGGGTACTGCTCGCTGCGGATTGGGTTCACACGGCAGTTGATATTCTCGTGGCGCAGAATGTGCTGCGTGAAATCGTACCAACTGCACACGCCTTCGTTGGTGTAGTGGAACAAATCGGTGTAGGGTTTCGGCATTGCCTGTAACTGCGGCAGAATCTGCAGAATGGCATCGGCAAGGTCGGCGGCGTAGGTTGGTGTGCCCACCTGGTCGAAAACCACGTTCAGTTCGTCGCGCTCGGTGCCGTATTTTATCATCGACTTAACGAAATTCTTTCCGTAAGTTGAATAAAGCCAGGCAGTTCTGATTACAATGGCGCGAATGTCGGAATAGAGAATCAGACGCTCGGCATCGTTTTTGGTCTTGCCGTAAATAGAACTTGGAATTGGCACGTCTTCTTCGTCATACGGGCGGTTCTTCTCGCCATCGAACACGTAGTCGGTGGAAATTTGAATCAGGAAGAAACCGTATTTGCCAGCCATCTCAACCAGCATATCGACAGCCGTGGTGTTGAGTTTGAAAGCCAGTTCCTGATTGCTTTCGGCAGCGTCGACAGCGGTATAAGCCGCGCAGTTTATCAGGAAATCGAATTTCGGTTGGCTTTGAAAATAGGCGTTTAGCGAATCGATGTTGGTGATGTCGAGTTCGGCCACATCGGTAAACGTGAACTCATAATCGGTGTATTTGGCCGACAACTCACGTAACTCGCTTCCCAACTGACCATTAGCGCCTGTAACTAATATTCTGTACTTCATTTCCCACGTCAAATTTTTAACAAGTGGCTAAAATAGCAATTTGAGTAAAATGTTTTTCCGGCTGACGGCGGAAAATCGCACTATTTATAAACAAGTTTTTATGGGGCAAGATTGGTGCAGGGGATTGGGTGTTTGGGGTTGGTAATGTGTTAAACTTTCTCAACAGCGAAGCGACTAACCCTTTCGATTCACCAATTCAACACTATGTTCTGACGACTTGTAGCGAATGTTGCGGTCCTTTTTTTGTTTCTATTTTGGCTTTGTGTTTCGCATTACAGAATTTTTGAGTAAAATTGGGGTGGTTTAGCAAACTAACATAACGTGTTATAAATCAAGGCGTATAAATATGAACAACCAAGACTTTTGGGCGGATATTAAATCAATCATCAACGGAGGTTTCACGGCCAACGGTCTTGCAAAATTAGAATCGTATGCAGAACAATTCATCTCGAAACGGCTTGTTTATCAACGATTTTCATCGACAGAACAGTATGGCTGCGCAGCGGGAGGTTCAACAAATGTCATTGCATCCCTACTCGCGGGAGCAGAAATTGCGGCAAATAGAGGAAATTCACAATCTTTCAGCAGTTTCAAAGCAGAACTCGAATGCGGAGCGAAGCAGGAGAAGTATATAGAGGAATGGGCGAAAGTTTGCGGTTGCTGGACTGACGATGTTGACAAATTCTTGGCGGATTCTTTAGGAAACGAGATTGCGGAAGGCGGCGAGGCTAAAGTTTTCGACCACGGCGCAACGTTGGTTAAATCAATCGGTCTTGACTATTTTGTCCAACCGGCGTTGGCTCTTGACCGAATCGCACTTCACAACACTTATTTTGCGGAAACACGTCTTACTGTAATAGGTTTTGGCCGCGACTCGAACCAAAAGTTCAAAATTGTGGCAGAACAGCCTTTTGTTGAAGGCAGTCATTTGTCTGACAACGAAATAGATACTTTTGCGCAAAGTATCGGGTTCAAACTCATTAACCCTAAAAACTGGACATACGCCACGCCTGAAATCTACTTGAGCGACCTTCACGATGAAAATGTGATTCGCTCGAAAGAGGGAAACATTTTTGTTGTAGATTGCGACATTAGAATCAACACGCCTGAACTCAAATGCGGCGGCGTCCGCACGTTGACAACGGATGTTGAATTTATATAAACATAGAACATTAAACGAATTATAAGAAACAGAAAGTAAGTTTTAAATAACATATTATTAATCAAGCGTTTGCTTCGATTGTTCAGCATTTCCTAAAACGTGAGAAATTTTATGAATGTCGTAACTGAAAGTCAAGAAAATGCCTGCGCTATTGCGTGGGCTTGACTTATCTGTTACGACGGGCGATTCTCACGGCCTTAGGATGTGGATAAAGTTTAAGTCCACATTTTTTTGCCGTTTTGGATTGTCCGTTTGCACCTGAATACAGATAAGCGAGCGCAAAAAGCATTAGCGCAAAAATGGAAGACGAATCAAAAAAAATGTTGAGGAGCCACAATTTTCATATCCTTTCAGTAAGGATATTAAACTAAGGGAAGGCAAAAAATTACGAGTATTATCCCTTTTCTCTGGATGCGGAGGAATGGATTTGGGGTTTGAAGGCGGCTTTATTGCTCACAAAGGCAGTATAAACGAAAAAATGTGCCCCGATTTTATTTCGGAGCATTTAGACAACGATTTTGTTAGGCTGACCCCTACAATATTTCAAACAGTATTTGCAAACGACATTCTGCCTGACGCAAGGGCCGCTTGGGTACACTATTTTTCCAAATCAAACGACAATGACGGTGTATATCGTACAGAAAGTGTGGTGGATTTGGTAAAAATGCACCGTGATAGCAATGATATTTTCCCTAAAAACATTGATGTGGTAACAGGCGGATTCCCTTGTCAGGATTTTAGTGTGGCAGGCAAAAGAAGGGGCTTTGAATCGCACAAAGACCACAATGGGAATTACATTACGAGCGAGATTGCAACAGAGGAGACCCGTGGCAAATTGTATTTTTGGATGAAGGAAGTAATAGACATTACTCGCCCGAAAATATTTGTTGCAGAGAATGTTAAAGGACTTACCAATTTAGGCAATGTAAAAGATATTATACAAAAGGATTTTTCTTCTGCGGCTGGGAACGATTATATTGTTTTGCCGCCGCAAGTTTTGCACGCCGCAGATTATGGAGTGCCGCAGTCTCGCGAGAGAGTTATATTTATAGGAATCCGCAAGGATTTGTTAAAACCAACGGCATTAAAGAATCTTGAAAAAGAAAGTATACCCGAAAAATACAATCCTTACCCAAAGCCAACGCATAACTACCATATAAAAGACAAACGTTTGGCTCAATTTCAGACTGTTAGGAATGATTTTGAATCATTAGATGAGCCATCGGATTCAAATGACGATTCTCAAAAATACTATTCGCAAGCCAAGTATATGGGGGCGCATTGTCAAGGGCAAAATGAAGTGAATCTTGACGACATTGGTCCGACAATTCGTTCCGAGCACCACGGAAACATTGAATACCGCAGATTGTCTGCTGAGCACGGCGGTAAATATGCCGACGAATTGGAATCAGGAAAACAAGAGCGCAGGTTGACGCCACGTGAATGTGCTATGATACAGACATTTCCACCGGATTACGATTTTGTCTTTTCTAATTCATACAATGGGAAAAAATTCGCAGTCAGTCCTTCCGGCGCCTACAAAATTATCGGGAATGCTGTTCCGCCGATTTTAGCGTATAACATTGCCCGTCGCTTACAACAAGTTTGGCCACTTTATTTCGATTGATATGGAAAACATTATCACAGTTAAAAACGACGGTGCAGACAAAAGAACAGATGCTTTTGCTGCTTTTATGAGCGATGTGGAAAATGAAATGAACTCTCTAGCAAGAAAAGACTCATTGTTCTATAAGAAATGTAATGCGTTCGATTTGGAAAAGTGCGCAGTTGAAACGATGAAAATGGTGGCACCAAAAACCGAGTTCAATCCTGACGATATTAATTTAGTTTCTGGGCAAAGTTTCCCCGATATAGTTTTGTCAAAACAAGTGTTTGGTGTTGAGGTAAAATCCACTCAGGCGAACCACTGGACGTCAACAGGTAGCAGTATCGTGGAATCAACCCGTAATGATTACGTTCAATATATCTATATGCTTTTTGGCAAATTGGGAGGTTCGACGCCGGAGTTCAGATGCAAGCCGTATGAGGATTGTTTGTATGATATTGCGGTTACTCATTCGCCACGATATTTGATAGATATGAATTTGAAAAAATCGGATACAATTTTTTCAAAAATGCATACAACATATGATGAGTTTCGAAATGAAGAGCACCCGATAAAAACGGTTGTAAATTATTACAAAACTCAACTTCCACCAGGAGAACGCCTATGGTGGATGGGAGATGATGAACCCGAAAAACCAACGGGCAACATAATCCTACGTTTTTGGAATTATCTTGAAATGAAAGAAAAAGACCAACTAAAATTGCAAGGCTATTGTTTGTTTCCAGAAATAGTCAGCAATCGTTCCGACAAATTTAACCGTCTGGCATTTTGGCTGACAACCGAAAAGCGCGTAGTTTGTCCGAACGTGCGCGACTTATACACGTCTGGAGGAAAATCTGACATTTATATAAAAGGACATAAAATAACAGTGCCACAGATTCTTCTTCGCATATATGATAACTTGAACAAAATAAAAGAAATGCTACAGCAAATGAAAACAGACCAACTTGCCGAATGTTGGGGGTGTGTAGTAAATGATAATTTTGAAACTTGGAAAGAACAACTGATTAAAAACAATAATAGTCAAGAACTAAAAAAAATATTGGGTGTGATGGATGTTAGTTAGAATTCATTGGGTTAGCGGAATAATCAGTCCTGAAAGGACGGCATAACATAGGCGGTGGTGTGAACCACCGCTTAAATGCGCGAACCACAAACCGAGCACCAACGGGGCGGCACAATAAAACCGATTAATGTGCCACACCTTCGGCGTTCATTTTATGGGCTGGCGCCCGACCGGGGTTTACACCCCGGCCTGCGGTATGTCACGCCTTCGGCGTTTTTAATATCACTAACGAAGCAATGCCAATGCCAGTGCCAATGAATTGGTTTGTGTTTACGTTTTCGGTTTGCGTTTTATTCTTACATTTGCGCATCTGAAAAACAAAAAACTATGAAACTTACGGTGATTGGTGCCGGCAATATGGGCGGGGCGCTCATACACGGCTGGGCAAAGAGTGGCAAGGTTAAGAGCATTACCATTGCCGACAAAAACGAGCAACTGCTTGCCGATTTCAAGGCGAAATATCCACAGTTGACCACAACAACCGACAACGTTGCGGCCGCAAAGGGCGCCGACATTATTATATTGGTGGTAAAACCCTGGCTGATGCCGATGGTTGTTGGCGAGATTAAGCCGGCTCTGGACCTGAAGCGCCAAATTGTGGTTTCGGACGCCGCCAACTTCACCACCGACAAACTGGCCGAAACGCTTGGTGCCGATGGCAATCTGCTGTACGTGATACCCAACATTGCCGCCGAATTTGGCGCAAGTATGAGTTTCATTGCCAAAGGCAAATCGACTACCGACGCCGCTCTGGCGCAGGTGAAAGGCCTTTACGACATTGTTGGCGACACGCTTGTTGTGGCCGAGAATCTTGTTGGCCCCGGAATGATGATGGCAAGCTGCGGCATTGCTTACGTGATGCGCTACATCCGCGCACAGATGGAAGGCGGCTGCGAGATGGGCTTCTACCCCAACCAAGCCAAACAGATTGCGCTGCAGACAATGCAGGGCGCCGTGTCGCTGCTGAAAGAAACCGGCTGGCATCCCGAAGAAGCCATCGACAAGGTTACAACCCCTGGCGGCGTAACCATCAAAGGTCTGAACGAACTGGACCACGCCGGATTCAACAGTGCCGTTATCCGCTCGCTGAAAGCAGGACTGAAATGAAAGGTCTGAAGGCGAAAGCTTAGAGTCTAGGGACTGAGATAATTGAATGGCTCTGGTACACGCGGAAAGTGTGACCGTGAAATGTTATCAGCACCCCCTATCGGGGACGTTCATTATCCTTGCGAATATCATCAATCCACTTCCCCACCACGGGCGCGGAATAGCCGAATAATTGGTCGATGGCTTCGGCTGGCGTGTCGGCAAACTGAACCATTGCGGCGTGCTGCGGCAGAAGCATCTTCTCACTGACCATAAACTCGAGTTGGGCCTTCAGGTGATTGTAGAAACCATTGATATTCAGCGCCACAAGCGGCTTTTTGTGGAAGCCTAACTGTCCGCCCGAAAGGATTTCGAACATCTCATCCATTGTGCCAAAACCGCCAGGCAGAACAACAAAACCGTCAGAAAGACGTTCCATTGTGGCCTTGCGTTCCTGCATTGTGCTAACGGTGAGCATTTTAGCCAATCCCGACTGCGCCAACTCGCGACCAGCCAGAAATTCTGTGATGACGCCCGTCACCTTGCTGCCGCCTGCCATTGCGGCTTCAGCCACGCAGCGCATCAGCCCAACGTTGGCGCCGCCGTAAACCAAATCCAAGCCACGCGCGGCAAGCAATGCGCCAAATTCAGCGGCAACACGCTCATATTCAGCATTTGAGCCACGATTCGACGCACAAAAAACGCAGACGGTTTTCATTATTTGTTGTTGCAGTGTATCAGCCTGAGAGTGTGTCCCATACGCTCTTTTTTGGTGCGCATATAGAACTCGTTGTATTTGTTCGGCTCAATCTCAATTGGCACATTCTCAACCACTTCGAGCCCATAGGCTTCAAGTCCGATGCGCTTCACGGGATTGTTGGTCATCAGCCGCATCTTGCTCACGCCCAACTCGCGCAGAATGCTCGCCCCCACCCCATAATCGCGCTCATCGGCGTCGAAACCCAGGTGGATGTTGGCATCGACGGTGTCGTAGCCGTGTTCCTGCAACTCGTAGGCCTTGATTTTGGCCATCAACCCAATGCCGCGCCCTTCCTGATTCATATAGATAATGACGCCTTTGCCTTCTTTATCAATGGTTTGCATTGCCTTGTGCAGTTGCTCGCCGCACTCGCAGCGCATCGAGCCGAAAATGTCGCCCGTCATACACGATGAATGGACGCGCACCAGAATCGGCTCGTCCTTCTCCCACGAGCCCTTAATCAAGGCGATATGCTCTTTGTTGTTCGACTTCTGAAGGAACGGAATCAGACGGAAATCGCCGTAAGCCGTTGGCAGATGCACTTCGGGTCCGCGCTCAATGAGCGTGTCCTGCTTCAGGCGGTAGGCAATCAGGTCTTTGATGGTTATTATGTTGCGATTGAACTTTTTAGCAATCACTTGCAACTGTTC
>JAEEGK010003754.1_pt1 | contig 37611 bp, 17 predicted proteins | sample 8958771 | NCBI WGS metagenome assembly JAEEGK01 (sample SAMN16246547, study PRJNA631951) | gut metagenome | biome: gut microbiome; feature: rumen; material: SC-attached | host: Bos | place: Iran: Karaj | collected 2018-10
CATAAAAAATAAAAATAATTTACATGAAAATGATAATAATGTATATAATAATAGTCAAATTCCTAATTATGCTTCTTACACTGGAATGTATTTAAATAGAGGACATGAACAAATAAAGAATGACCTTGACGATATATCTAATCTTAATGCTTATTCAAATCAAGATACTACTAGTAGTAATGATTATATATCAAACAATATTCCTAATACTAATGTTATTAATCAAAACTTTAATATTGAAAATATTGAGAATAAAGGAAAAACTATTCAAGAAAGAACTAAAAACACTTTATTTTACCAGAATAGTAAGGAAAATAATAATAACTTAAAAAATAATTCAAATTATTCTAATAATACAATAGTTAAAAATTATTCTCAAAACACTTTAAATAATTTACAAAGTATAACAAATAAAATTAATGAAATAAATAAATCTTTATTTGAATATAATAATGAAACAAACAAATATAATTTATATAATACTACCAATTTATCAAACCTTAATCAAACAAAAATAAACAATTATTTCCCTAATTATCAAACAAATTTAAAGACAAACATTCAAATATATAGAAACAATAATAGTATGGAAGAAGGAATAAATGATTTCCAAGTTAAATATAATTTATATAATAGAAATGAAGATAATAAATCAATAAGTAAACTTAAATTAAATAATAAAATAAATCAAAACAACTTAACAAATAATCTAAATTTTAATAATAATTTATATAATAGAAGTTCAAGTCTATTTTATCAAAGAAATAATATAAATTTAGAAAATATAAATCAAACAGAAAATACAGAAGAAACAAAAGATTTAAATTTATCACAGTCATCAAGTTCTACAAATAATTATGTTAAAACTCCTCAAAGAAATTTTGAAAGGTCTATTTTACTCACTCCTACTAGGAGATATGATAATATTATGAATTATAATAATAATTATTTAAATAATAGTAGAAGTGTTGAAAGACCAAAAAGAATTGAAATTAATCCATCTCCTTATCTTCAAGAAAGAGAAAACAATTTAAAATTTGGAAATGGGAATTTTGTAAATTATGATTCTTATATGAGAAATATAAGCCCTTATCAATATAGAAATAATAATAATAATGAAATTTTAAATCGAGAGAAAAATAGATTTGCAAATTATGCAAATCTTTATGGAAATAATAATATACAAACTTATAATTATTCTTCTTTTATGAGAAACAATGATAACAATGAAATTAATAATATTAATAATTCCGATATAAATTCTAATAATAATATTAATTATTTGAGTAATTATAGAAACTATTTAAATAGACCTTTAACTGGTTATACTTCTTCAGATAATTATAGTAATAATTTTGGTAGAAATTCAAATTTTGCTTATCATAGGAATTATTATAATTTTTAATATATTTTTTTATCTTACTTTATTTTCCTTTTATAATTAGAAAATTTTTATATTTTATTTTTATGAATTATTAATTATTTTTTTAATTATTTGATATTTATTTATTTAAAAAATAATGTTAACTCAATTAATTGGAAGAACATTAAATATTTCCAATATAAGTGTTTTTATACAAATAACTTCTTTTGATGAAAAATTAACAGAAATTTGTGAAGATAAAAGTTTATTAAATGTTTTAAACAAACCATTGTTAACATATCAATTAGAATTTTTGGAAAGAAATAATATTAAAGAAGTTACAATAATAACAAATGAAAATTTTTCAAAAAATATCAATGATTTTTTGTTGAGTTATGAAGGAGAACTTCAAATAAAAATATTAAAAACAAGTAACAGAGGAATTAATATTTTAAATTCAATTAAAAATGAAATAAAGCATAATAATTTTGTTTTAATGTCAATAGAATCACTTTTATATTTTGATTTATTTAAATTAGTTGATGAACATATAGATAATAGATCATTAATAACATTAGTTTTAAATAATTATAATTATGACACTCAAAAATTAAATTTTTTAAAGAAAAAAGAAATCGAATTATATTGTATCGAAGATAATAATACCTCAAATTTAAGAAGATTAATTTATTCAACAAAAAGAGAAAGTGATGATAGTCAAGAAACTTTATTAATTCCTAAAAATGTTTTAAAACATTCATATAATTATGGATTTGATTTAATAACAAGTGAAGATACTCATTTTTATATTTTTAATAAAAATATTTTCCCATTATTAGAATCAAAAATGTATTTAAAACATTCTAAAAAATTTAAAGAAAATTCAATAAATCATAATTTAATTCCTTATTTAGTAGAAAAAGCTTATTCTTCAACTTTTAATAATATTTTAATAAACACATCAAAAAATAATAAAGATTTAGTTAATAGAGTAAATATTAGATGTAAATTAATAGAACCAAAAGAAAAAGAATTTGTATATTCTATTATAGATTATCCTAGATTAATTTCTGTAATTGAAGAAATTAGAAAACCTTATGAAGAAATACCTTTAATATTCTTTCAAACAAGAAATAATTCAAAAAATTATTTTTTAAATTTTGCTCAACAAATACAAGAAAATATAAATAATAAAAAGAATTTTAATGATCGTATAAATGAATTATCTTCAATATCAATGGATTCTTATATAGCAGATCCAATAATTTCAATTGAAAATGGATCAAGAGTGAATAGAACAATATCAGGACAAAATTTAACTGTAAGAAGTAAAAGTAAAATTATTTCTTGTATAATATATGATAATGTCAATATTGGAACTGATTGTAATATTACTAATTGTATTATTGGTGAAAATGCTAAAATTGGTAATAATTGTACTCTTAATGATTGTGTTATTGCAAGTAATTATTTTGTTCCTAATGATACAAATAAAAGTGGAAAAATTATTAGTAAAGATAATGATGATAATTTTGACTTTTAATTATATAATTTATATTAATTTAAATAATTTAAATTTGTGTTTTTATGGTTATTATATAAAAAGAATTTTAAAATAAAAGAAATGAAAAATAAAAAAAATGTTATTTTTAAAGCTAAGGTTGGTTTTCTTTATTATATTATTTAAGGTTTTTTAGCTTCTACATCAAGAGTTGCTTCTGACTCTTTTTTATTTTTATCTCTTTCAGCTTTTAAATCTTCAAAATATTTTCTTGAAAAAGAAATTATATTTTCTGGATTATTTCTAATAACTGCTTTAGAATAATTTTTTAAAATATCAGGTAAAGTTTCAGGAACTTCAATTTGTTCAGCGCAAAAAATTCTCATTTCTTTAACATCAGCCATAACTGTTTCAATTAATTAATAAAAAAAAATCAAATAATATAAAATAATTAACCTAATTAATAATGATAAATATATAAAAAAAATAAATTTAATATCTAAAAAATTAAACTTAAAAATATTATCATATCAATTTCCTTATCAATAATAGTTTCAACTTTATTTTTAAAATTAACTTCCTAATATCCATTATTCCAAATTTTAATATTCATATTATCACTTCTATTTATAAATAATGTTATAAAAATTTCAATATGAATTTACATTTCAATACATCCTTTTATAACATATAAAGGAAATATCAATATTTTCATATTATAAACTTCTTTACATCCATTATAATATTTTAATTTAAATTTTTCTTCTTCTTTTAAGTAAAAATATTTTCCATTTTTTAAAACAAAGTTTTATTAATTTTTATATATTAAATTATTTTCATATTAAAAAAAGAAATATTTAATTTATATTTCCAATAATATATTCTTCTGGATTAAATTTATATTTTTCAAAATAATTTTCTTTTATATTATCTTCTTTATTTTCTTTTATATTATTTAAATCATCAATATTAATTAACTTTACAATTTTTTCATTATATTCAATTTGGATTTTTTCAATATTTTCTTTAGAAGTGTTTTGTTTTAATTTTTTATCTGTTTTATCAAAAGAATTTAAAAAATCATCAAATTCATTTAATTCTTCAAAAGAATTATCATTAACTTCACTATTTTTATCATTAGAAGAAGAATCAGAAATTGTAATAGGTTCATTATTTTTTTTTAAATCAGGAGAAGAAATTCCAGTTGAAATTTGAGGATTAATTGATTTTTCATTTTCTTCATCATTATTCCTAATATCTAAATTTATATCTAAATTAAATTCATCATAATCATCATCTTTTTTTAAGATTCTTTTTTTATTTAAATATTTATTATTATTATTATTATTTTTATTGAATTGATTATATTTAGGATTATATTCAAAAGGGAAATGAGTGATAGGATCAATTTCCCCATAAACTATTTTTTGAACTAATTCATTATCAATATTAACATTACCTAAAAATTTTAAATCATCCATATATTTTTTAGTGAATTTATATTTTGATTTATAAATATCATCATAATATTTTAATTTTTTAATTAAAGGACAATAAACTACTTGATATCTAAATGTTAAAAAAGCTTTTTCAAATTTTTCAATAATTTCATTATATTCACTAGGTTCTTCAATAACTTTTGAACTAACACTTAAAATACATTTTTTATAAGAATTAGAATTTTTAACTGTATTATAAGCATTTTTAATTCCTACTCCTTTAATTTTAAAATAATCACATCCTGATAAAATACAAAAGGTTAAAAATTTATCATCATCAAAATTACTGAAATCATATCCTTTACAAAACTTTAAATTTTTTAATTCAATTTCTTTTCCAAAATTAGTATCAGAATTTAATTTAAATAAAACTTTTGGACAACCTAAAGCTAATAAATCACTATCTTCAGTTAAAACACAATCAACATAACCTATTTTACTTAAATAACATAATTGAATATCCGCTTCATAAGGAGCAACAAAAAATTCTATATTTTTCATTTTTAAGATTTTTATAAATTCATAAGCCATTTTTGGGTTAATATCAATTCCTTCAACTCTTTTCCATTTAGCTAAATTTTCTAAACCACTTCTTCTTAAAGAAATACTTTGCATTGTTACTTCACTTCTTCTTCTTTCTCTTTCTTCTTCTTCCATTTTTTTCATTGGTAATTTATCACCATCAAATATTATTATTGGATGAATATTAAATTTTAATAATTGATCTAATCTCCTTATTAAATAAGCAAGATATTTTTTAGAATTTGGATTTTCAAATATTTCATTTGTCATCGAATATACGCTTTTATGTAACCAACAATAACCATCAACTGCCATCTTCATTCCTTTATAATATGATAAATGACGATTTATTTGAATACTTTCTAAAGCACGAAGTAAATTAGAAATTCCCATTTTTTTTTTTTGATTTTTTTGATTTTTTTTTTAAGAGTAATATTCAGGAAAAATATTATTATATTCTTTAGGAAATTGTTTATAGAGATTTTTATTCTAAGGACAATAATTAAAATATTTATAATATTTTTAATGGGTTTTAACGCTTTTTAAGATAAAGATTAGATTTAGTTTTTTAATAAGATTTTTCACGTTTTATATTGTTTCTTAATTTTAAAATTATTTATTCATTTTTTATCTTAATCATTAAATAAATTTATAAAAACTAAAGATAAGAAAAAAGTAATATATTAAACCTTAAATAAATAAATATACTCTCCCACCAAAATAATAAATAATTATAAAAGAAAAAAATAAAAAAATAAAATTCTCTAAAAATAAATAAAAAAATGTCTTTACCATTAACAAAAAATAAAACATCATCATCGGATTTAGATGATGACTTACAATTGAATATAGCAACAATAAAATTTCAATGTGAATACCAAACTCAATTTGGTCAACAACTTCGAATATGTGGAAACTTAGAAGAATTAGGAAGTTGGGATTTAGAAAAATCAATGATAATGGAAACAAATGAAAGTCTTTTTCCAATTTGGGAAAGTCAGTCTGAATTAATTTGTCCAATTGGAATGACTATTGAATATAAATATGTTATTTTCAATGAAAATGGAAGTAAAGAATATGAAATTTTACCTGAGAATTCAAAAAGAATTTTAACTATGAAACAAACTGGAAATTTTTTAATTATTAATAAACAAGGAGATAGTAATTATTTAAAAATTAAAAAAATAAATAAAAAAGACACAGAAGAAAACAATGAAGATGAAATTGATAATATTAAAGATTTAAAATTTAATTTCAATAGAAGACTTTCTGTTGAATCTTCTTCTGCTTTTGTTTCTTCTTTAGGACCAATTGATTTAATTTCTTATGAAAATAATAAAATGGTTTCTGACATAATGACTGATAATATTAATTTAGCTTTAAATCAAAAAATACAAAATTCTGAAAAGATTATTATGGTGACTAATTATCTTCCTATTATTGTTGAAAAAAAAGATGATTCATTTGAGATTAAAGTAAATGAATATTCTTCGGTTTTTGCAATGATTAATAATATTAAAATGAATAAAAAAGTTAAAATTTCATGGGTTGGAATGTTAAGAAATTATTTCGATTTTAATCAAGATGAATTAGATGAAATTGAAAATTTATTAGAAGAAAATAATTATTATTTAATTCGTCCAAAAAAAAAAGATTGGGAAGGTCATTTAATATATGTTAATCAAATTTTATTCCCAATATTCATAAGTTCAATGTTTGATTATAAAAATGAATATTTAAGTGAATGTGAAAAATACTTTCAATGTTATTATAAAATAAATATAAAATATGGAGAATCAATTTCAAATGCTTATAAAGAAAATGATTTAATTATATTAAATGATATTACTTTAGCTTTAGTTCCTAATGTTATTATGCAAAGAAATTTTAATGCAACTATTGGAATTTATATTCATTCTCCTTTTCCTCCTTCTGATGTTGTAAAAGCTTTTCCAAGATATCAAGATATTATTAAAAGTATTTTATTATGTGAAGTTATTGGATTTTATTTTTATTCTAATGCTAGAAATTTTATAACTGTTTTAAGAAGATTTTTTGGATTGTTTTTTGAAATTCAAAAAAAAGGAATAATAAGTTTAAATTATTTAGGAAGAACTATTTTAGTTGATATTATGCAAGCACAAATTGAACCTGAATTTTTAATTAATTTAGAAAAAAATGAGGAATGTCAAAAATATGAAAAAGAATTTGATGATGAATTTCCAAGTGATAATTTTAGAATTTTATGTTTTGATAATATAAGTGGAATTAGACCTTTAGGAATGAAATTAAGAGTTATTGATACTTTCTTTGAACAAGATCGAGATTTAGTTTCAAAAACTAATTTTATTATTTGGATTAAACATTATCAAATTGAAAATTTAAGTGATAAAATAACAAGAGAATATGTTGAAAAGACTGTAAAAAAATTAAAAGAAAAATATAAAAATGATAATATAATAAAAGTAGAATATTATATAAATTATGATTTATATAAGAGATTAGCATTATTTAAAAAATGCAATGTATTATTATATCCACAATATTTCGAAGGACAAGGAATTTATGCAAATGAATTTTTATCAATGAAAACAAAAGATCAAAAATATGGTTTAATTTTATCAGATAATATTTCATCAATGTCTTTAATTCCTAGTATAATAAAAGCAAATCCATTTGATTCTAAATTTATTGCTGATAAATTAAAGCTAATATACAATTGGAAACCTTCAGAAAGTAGATATGAAAAAGATTATAATTTTATTAAAAGTCAAAGTGTTATGAAATGGGTAACTAATTTTATTTTAGATATTAAAAGAGTTAAATATAATGATTCAACAAATAAAGTAAAAGTTGGTTTAGGATTAAATATGGGAATAATGAAATTAAATAGTAATTTTTCTCCTTTATCTTCATCAAGAGTTTCTAAATATTATTGTAGAACAACAAATAGAATCTTCTTTTTAGATTATGAAAACACTCTTCAAGAAATAGATGAACAAATATGTGATGAAACAACATCAATATTAAATTCTCCTTCGAAAAAAAATATAATGTCCCCAAATAAAGCATTGTTAAAAGTTTTAGATAATTTATCTCAAGATGAAAATAATTTAATTTTCATAATGTCAAAATATGAAACAGATTTTATATCTCATTTCTTTTCCAAAGTTCCTAACTTAGGTTTATGCTGTGAAAATGGTTTTTTTTACAAATATCCAAAAGAAAATAAATTTAATGAAATAATTGAAATTCAAGATTGGAGTTGGAGAGATACAGTATTAAAAATTTTAAAAGAATTTACAGAAAAAACTGAAGGTTCATATTATATAGAAAAAAAATCATGTATTATTTGGAATTATAAAAAAAGTGATAATGACTTTGGTCCAATTCAAGCAGATGAAATTAAAACTCATTTAATTTCTATTTTCAATAATAAATTAGATATTCAAAATTATAATGGTACTTTAGAAATTAAACCTAAAGATGTTAATAAAGGTTTATTTGTTGCTAAGATAATTCAAGAAGAATTTAAAAAAAGAAATATTGATTTTATAGTTGCTTTCGGTGATGATAATACTGATGAAGAAATGTTTTCTTATTTTAATTCAGCTGTTAAATATTTTGCTAACTTTAATAATAAAATTAAAGTTTTTACTGCGACAATTGGGAAAAAACCTTCTAAAGCTAAATATTATATTAGTGATATTAATGATTGTATTGGTATTTTAGATTCAGTAACTCATACTAATTTTTCTAATAAATTTGAAAGAAATTATAAACATTCTAATACTCAGAAAATATCTTATCAAACTCATTTATTTGGAGCTGATAGAAAAAAAGTTAAAAGAAGTACTTTAAAAGATATTGATGATGAAACTTTTAAAAGTTATGGAAGCCAAAAATTATTTGAAGATGATGATGAATAAAATTAATTTAAATTTTACATTTTTATTTAAATATGAAATTATACTAAACATTATTATACTTTTATATGAGTTATTTTATTTATTCAAAAATTATTTTGATATTTTAATTATTTTTTATTTAAAATAATATAAATGAAATTTATACACTGAAATAAAATAAAAATAATATTAAAGTTTTATTATAAAATAAATAAGAAAATTTTCAATCAAAATCAATTAAATCAGTTAAACTTTTTTTTTGAACATCTTCCATTCTATTAGTACAAACATTACTTTCAAGATTAGTTCTGAGATCTTCATAAGAAGAAAAATCATCTCTAATCTCAATTTTATTTTTTCCATTATTGAGACTTTCAATATCATCACTAGGACTTTCTTGTTCATTTTCATCTATATTAACATTATTAATATTATTGTTAATTTTGAAATTAATTAAATTATAAAAATTACCATCACTAAATTCAATATGAGGATATCTTCCATCACATGTTATAATTTTATCAACAATTAATTGACATCTATATTTACCAGCTTCTAATTCTTTTGGTTCAATAAATAATAAAAACATTTTTAATATAGAATTATATTCAAATTTATATGTTCTTATTGTAAATTTTAATTCACCAAATTTACCTATAATTACATTATTCATTAAAACATAAATTTTAATTTCTACTTCATGTGCATAATAAGGGTATGTTATTGTATATAATGTTTTCATTTTTTTAATTAAATTTTGGATTTGTTTATAAATTTTATTTCCTCTAAAAATACTTTGGATTTTTCTTGCTGATTCATACCTTCTTCTAATTAAATCATAAGTTAAAAAATAGTCTTTAAATGTTATTATATTATAATATACTCTAAATAAGTTTTCTATTGAATTTTCTTTTTCTTGAAAATTACGTAAAATTATATTTTTTATCATTGATATTTTTGTGTGTTTTAATACTAGTTTTTGTCTTATAAATGATTGGATTTTTATTATTGAAGAAATACATTTTTTCCTTAATTTTTCTTTTATTTTTTTGTAAAATTTTGTTCTAAAAAAGTATGAACGAAATATACTTTGTATTTTAATTACTTTTTTTACTTTATCTAAAAATGATATTTGCTTATTTCTTTTGATATATCTATTAAAAGTTTTATTAAATTTTTGTGTTAAAATATTATTGAAACATAATATTTTTTCTGAAAACTCTTTATTTTTTATTTTTATTGAATTTTCCTTATTATTTACATATTTTGTTATTGATTGAGTAAAATTTACATATTTCAATTCAACATGATTTTTCATTTTAATTAAATATTTTTCATTATCTTTAGTCTTTTTCACATTTTGATTCCCTAAAAATTTTTTAGCATTTAATCCCAGAATTGATTTAATTAGCTTATAATCAACAACGGATAAATTATCATTATTTTTTTTATTTCTCTCCATTACCAATATATAATTAATGATGTCAATTATAAAAAATAATATTAAAAGCCAAAATAAAACAATAATTTTTTATCCTTAAAAAAAAATGGAAAATACCCAAAAAGAAAAGCCAAAAAATTCCCAAGTAGATGAAATAATAAAAAAACTCCTTCAAGCAAGAAAGTAATATAAATTATATAATAAAACGAGAGATATAAACCAGATAAACAAATAAATTTAACAGAAAATGAATTAAAATATTTATGTAATCAATCAAAGCAAATATTCCTTAATCAACCAATACTTTTAGAACTAGGACCAAATTTAAATATATGTGGAGATATTCATGGTCAATATTATGATCTTTTACATTTATTTGAATTAGGAGGTTATCCTCCAGAAAGTAATTATTTATTTTTAGGAGATTATGTAGATAGAGGTAAACAAAGTATAGAAACAATATCATTATTATTTGCCTATAAAATAAAATATCCAAATAATTTTTTTATTTTAAGAGGAAACCATGAATGTTCGACAATAAATAGAGTTTATGGTTTTTTTGATGAATGTAAAAGAAGATATAATGTTAAAATATGGAAATTATTTATTGAATGTTTTAATTGTTTACCAATAGCAGCTGTTATTGATGATAATATATTTTGTGTTCATGGAGGTTTGAGTCCGGATTTAATTTTTATTAATCAAATTAAAAGTATTTTAAGACCTACAGATGTTCCTGATTATGGAATGTTATGTGATATTTTATGGAGTGATCCTGATGAAAATTTAAAAGATGATTTTGGAGAAAATGAAAGAGGAATTTCTTTTACTTATAGTAAAAAAACTATTGAAAAATTTTTAAAAGATAATCAATTAGATTTAATTTGTAGAGCTCATCAAGTTGTTGAAGATGGGTATGAATTTTTTGGAAATAAAATATTAGTCACTGTGTTTAGTGCTCCTAATTATTGTGATATGTTTGATAATTGTGGAGCTATGATGTGTGTAGATGAAAATTTAAAATGTTCTTTTAAAATTATTAAATGTCAAAATTTTAATAGAAGAAATTTTAATAATGCTATTTTTAAAAGTTTGTTGTATAATTAATTTAAAAAAAAAATTAGGAAAAAATACTTTTTTAGAATATTTTTTTTCATATTTTATTTTTATTTTATTTTTTAAATAATGTTTTATTTTTGTTTTTAAAATTTTTGATTATTATAAATGGATTCAGATAAAAATAAGACTTTAGAAAATGAATTTAAAAATTATTCAATGTATTTAAAATTAATTTTCGATCAAATTGATTATTATATATCAAAGAAAAATAATAATTATGAAGAAATAGTAAATTATATAAAACAATTTCCTTCCTTATTGGAAAATGATAAAACAAATAATTTAAATGCAGATAAATATTTCCCTATAATTGGTAAATCTCTGCAATATGAAAGTTATAAAATAGCAGATTGTGTTTTAAAGAATTTAAAATTGTTAATATCTAATAATTTTTTATTGGGAAAAACAAAAGAAAAAGAAATAATTTTAAATTCAGAAAAAAATGAAAATAGAACAATTTTAGATTTAATGATTGAAAACTTATGTGAGCTTGAAAATTATAGTGATGAAGAAATTTGGTTTGAAACAATGGATGTATTTAATGAAATAAAATTAAATAAAAAAATGTGTTTATCAAAAGAAAATCATATTAAAATTCTAAATTTTTATTTTCAAATATATTCCAAAATCAGAAATAATAAAAGTCAAGAAATAGAAGAAAAAATAAAAAATTTAATAAATGAATATTTCACTCAAATTAAATCATCATATAATAAAAATGATTTTTCCCAATTTTTCCCTCTTGAAAGGAAAGATACAAATTTTAGTATAACTCAAGAATCAATAATAAACGATTATTTATTTAAAATTTATGAAAATTTAGGAAATAAAAGTATAATAGAATTTAACTCAAGAAATTATCCATTGGATTTATTCATATGTAGAATAGGAAAACAAATAGTTGATTCAATTTGTTTAGAAGATGCAAAAGGAGATTTAAATAAAAATAAAAATTATAAAGTTAATTCTTTAATTCCTAAAAAAGAAAGTGATTTTAATCTGCCTTTATATAGAGAATTAACAAATATTAAAATATTAAATGAATGTAAATATGAAAGTGGATATTTTGGTTGGTGTTATATTTGTAGAAAAAAAGCAAATTATTATTGTAAAGATAGAAAAGTTCCTATTTGCTCTTATAAATGTAAAGAAATAATAAATAATGAAGAAGAAACAATATTAAATTATCAAAATGAAATTATTAATTTAGATATTTGTTGTGAAATATTTAAATTTTTATCTAGTATTTTATCTAAAGAAAATAATTTTCAAAAGGTAAAAAAATTATCATTAGAAATTATTATTTCAATAATAGAAAATAATAATTATTTATTAAGTAATAATAAACAATTTATACAAGTTATTAGAGATAATTTATCAGAAGGTTTATTTAAAAATTGTTTAAGTGAATATATGGATATATTTCAATTAAGTGTAAATGTATTTTTCTTATTATGGAAATATTTTAGAGAATATTTAAAAAACCAAATAGGCATTTTTAACCAAAATGTATTTTTAAAAATATTAGAAAGTGAAAATTCATATTATCAACAAAAAAAAATAGTTTTAGAAAATTTTTCAAAACAAGAAAGTATTTACTTTATAGAATTATATGCAAATTATGATTGTGAAGCAAATGAAAGATTATTAGTTAATAGAATAATAACAGCATTAACTTATATAGTTCAAGGAAGATATATGAAAATACCAAATTCTTATTCAGATGATGAAAATTATGAATTAATAAGTTTATCTCTTCAGATTTTAACAAATATAATTAAATCAATTAGTGATTATTGTGATAAAAACTTTTCAAAGAGTAGTCAAAATATTTTAAATGATCAAGGAGAAGAAGAAGGAGAAAAAGCAGAAGATTTTAATGTTTCTGAATCAAGCTCTTTTATTACTCCTAATGATTTTTTAACTAAAGAAAAAATAGATTTAAATTTAAAAAAAAAATTTGAATTACAAGAAGCAGCAAAAGAATTTAATTTAAAACCAAAAAGAGGTATAAATTACCTTAAAAAACATCAACATATTAAAACATCAAATTTAGAACAAGAAGCCTATTCAATAAGTTATTTTTTGAGAAATATACCGAATTTAAATAAGCAAAAAATAGGAGAATTTTTAGGAGAAAAAACTGATATTTCGTTAAAAACATTAAAATATTTTACAGAATCCTTTGATTTTAAAGGAATGAAAATAGTATCTGCAATAAGATTTTTTCTATCAACATTTCAATTACCTGGAGAAGGTCAAAAAATAGATAGAATATTACAGAATTTTGGAGCTAAATATTATAATGATAATAATAATATATATGAAAGTGCAGATGCTACTTTTTATTTAACTTATGCTATTATGATTTTACAAACTGAATTACATAATCCAAATATAAAAGAAAAAATGTCTTTAGAATCTTTCATTAATTTTGTTAATGAACAAAATATAAAACATTTAGATGAAATAACTTTAAAGGATATATATAATGATATTTTAAATGAGCCTATATCTCTTCCTGAATTAGATGAAGCAAAAGATAAGTTAAAAATTAATAAAAAAGAAGAAAAATTTAAAAGAGAAAGACAAAGAATAATAAATGAAATAAATATGAAATTAAAACAAAATAATGAAAAACCATATTTTAGAATTTCAGATAGAGAAGAAGAATTTTTAGAATCATTTATGGAAAATATATGGACTCCATTATTAGTTATGTATAGTGTTATTATTGAGGCTTCTGATAATGAAAATTTATATACTTCTTGTATTTTTGGTTTAAGTAATTGTATTAAAATTTTTAGTTTAATGAATTTAGATTCTCAACAAAAAATTGCTTTAATGACTTCTTTTAGTAAATTAACAAATATCTTTTATATTAAACCCATTGAAGAAAAGAATATTTTATGTATTAAAGAAATTTTACATTTAGCCAGTTTAAATTCTAAATATTGTAAATTTACATGGAATATTATATTTGATATTATTGATAAAATATACTTTTATCATTTAAGTGTTAATGGCTCTAAATTAGAAAAAGAAGAAATATTTAAAAAAATAAATGAAAGAAACAAAAATAATCCAAATTTCGAAGAGCAACTTCAAATTGAGAAAGAAAATATGAAATTAATATCAAAAAAAATACCAAGTAACACTTATGAAAAAATATTTCCTAAAACGAAAAATTTTGAATCAGATTCCATAATAGATTTTGTTCAATCATTATGTGAAATAGCTAAAAAAAATTTTAAAAACGGAGAAGTAACAAAAATATTTTTCTTACAAAAAGTAGTAGAAGTAGCGGAAGCAAATGTCAAAAGAAATAGATATATTTGGAGAAAAATTTGGAATTCAATAGGAGATTTTTTAACTGAAGTTGCATTAGAAAATGATACAGATAATTCAATAACATCAATTGATAGTTTACGTCAATTAGCTACTATATATTTACAAAAAGATGAAAATACTGGATTTCATTTTCAAACAGAATTTTTAAAACCTTTTCAAGAAATTTGGAATAAAAGTAATAATGATGTTACTAAAGAATATATTTTATATTGTTTAAATAATATTGTTAGAAATCAATGCAATTGTATTAAATCTGGTTGGGTTATTATTTTAAATATTTTTAGTACTATTCTTGATGATAATAATTCTACTGGAAATGAAATGATTAATCAAACTTTTGAGAGTTTATATGATATTTCTATTAATCATTTTAATAATATTAATGAAATATTATCAAATCTTATTCTTTGTATTGGAAAATTTTGTTCAATTAAACCAAAAGAAATCAATGAGATTTTAAATAGTTTTATCATGAAAATCGAGAAAAGAGAACATTTTCAAAATTTACTTTCTTTATATTTTCAATTTATTACAAGTTCAGATGAAGAAATCAGGAATTTAGGTTTGGATAATTTATTTAATAATTTAAAGTATGGATTAGATAATATAAAAGAAACAAAGAATAATAGTGATTTTTGGAAATTTTTATTTTTAAATTTATTAATTCCAATTATTGAAGATTTAGATAAAAAATCAATAAAAATGAATGATAAAGAACTAGAAGAAAGTAAATTTCTTCAAATTTTATCTGATATTAATGTAAAAACTGTAGATTTATTTAATATATTTTTTGAATATAATTATATATATTTTGATAATTTTTTAGAAACTTTATCAGATATAATTTTAGAAGAAAATATATTATTAAGTTTTACTGGATTAGAATGTCTAAAATACATGCTTGGAATTGATAGAATGTCAAATTCAATTTATATAGATTCATATATTAAATTAATTACTTCTTTAATTCATAAATCACTTCAAAATGAATTTTTTTCACTTGATGAAAATAAAATTGAAGATCCAAATTATAAAGAAAAATATAATGAAATAATGATTAGAATGTCTGTATATTCAAAAATTCAATTAGCTGCAATTTCAATTATTGAAGAAGTTAAAAATAAATATATACCAATTATATCCCAAGATAATATTTTATTATTATTAGAAAGTTTAGAAGAAAGTATTAAAGTTTCATATAAGTTTAATTGTAATATAAAATTAAGAATGTTGATCAGTGAAAAGCAAAATTCAAAAGGAATTATTGGATTATATCGACAACTACAAGCAATAATAATTTATTTTGATTTATTAGAAAAGTTAAATAATGAAGGAGATGAAAATAAAGAATTTTGCTTTAAAAAAATAATGGATGCTTCAATTATAATTTTAAAATGGTTTGTTGAAGTTAATCAAGAATATATTAATTCTATTAATAATTATGAAGAAGAAACAAATGAAAATATTATTAATGAAAAAGATAAAATTGTGTTTGAAATTGCAACTTCTGTGGAAAATAGTATTTTTCCTTCTATTTTAAAATTTAAATTTTATGAAGATCAAAATTATAAAGAAATTATTATAAAATATTTACTTGAATTAATTATGTGTGAAATACCAGAAATAAGAGAAAAAATAAAAGATATTTTTATAGCTGTATATGAAAATGATAAAAAGAAATAAATTATATGATAATATATTTGATGATATATTAAGTATTTATATTATAATAAATAAATTTAAAATTAAAAAAAATATTTTTTTCATTTATACGAATTTTTCAATAATGGAAACTAATAATCAAGTAAATAATGATAATAAAAACCTAACATTAGATAATAATGAAAATCAAAAAAACATAACTACTAATGAACCATTAATAAATCAAATAACAAATTCAAATAATGCATTAGATGAAAATATAACAACATCAGATAAAAATTATAATGAATTAATAGAAGCTTTAAAAAAGCAAACTTTAATAAATGATGAACAAAGAAGTTATATAGAAGTCTTAAAGCAAACATTAGAAAGTAATTTATTAAAAAATGGTTTACTTCCAATTATTCCTTCAAAACCATTTGAATCAACTGTAAATACTTTTGAAAATAATAAATTTTCTCCTGAAAATTTAAATTACTTAATTGATTTATCTAAATTATCTTCTGAAATAGAGAAATTAAAAGAAGAATTAAAAAATGAAAAATTAAAAAATGAAGAACTTCAAAGTAAAATAAATTCAACAAAGAAAGATAATCAAGATTTACAAAATGTAAATTTATTAATGAAAGAAAAATTAATTTTATGGAAAGATAAAGGAGATGAAGTTGAAGCAAGATTAAAATTAGAAAGACAAAGAGAAATAGATTTACAAAATATAAAAAATTTAAAAGATGAAAATTCAAAATTAAAAGATAATTTAACTGAAGTTGAAATTAGAAATAAAAAATATGAAAAAGATATATTAGATTATGGAAGAAAAATTGCAGATTTAAAAAACCAACTTCAAGAATTTAAAAATTTAGAAAAAGAATATCAAAAAGTAAAAGATTTAAATATTAAATTATCTTTTGACAATGAAAAAATAAATGCTGAAAGAAAAATATTTGAAGATAAATTAAATTTAATGAATAAAAATATAGAATTAATAAAAGCTGAAAAATTAGCTTTAAATAAAAAGTTAAATGATAAAGAAATAGAAATGCAAAATGAGAAAAAAAAATATTATATAGAAAAAGCACAATTATTAACAAAATTAACAAAAGCAACAGAAGATAATAATGATTTAAAAAATCAAATTCATGATAAAGAAGCAGAAATTTTAGAATTACAACAAAAACAAATTGAAAATGAAAAAAAAAATTTGCAATTAGAATCAGAAAATAATGATTTACAAACAAAATATGATGATTTAAAAAACGAAAATGATATTAAAAATGATATTCTTAATAAAAAAAATGAAGATTTAATTAAACAATTAAAAAGACTTGATGAAATATATAGAAAAGCTGAAGAACAAAATTCTAATATTTTAAAAAGTATTTCTGAATATAAAGAAAAAATTAAAGAGTATGAAAAAGAAAATAAAGATTTAAAAAGTGAAATTGATAATTTAAAATTTTTATTAGAATTATCAAAATCAAATTTTGAAAAAAAGAATAAAGAGTATTTAGATTTAAATGATACAATTATAAAATTAGAAAATGAAAATCACAATTTTAAAAAGGAATTACCTTTTTGGAAAGAAAAATATAAAAATGATATGAAATTAAAAAATGATGAAGAGGATAGATTAAAAAATACAATAAATGAATTAAATAATAAAATAAATGATTTTATATCAAATAATCATAAAATTTTAAATTCAAATGGTGATTTATTAACACAAAATAAGGAATTAGAAAATGATATAAAAGAATTATATGCTCAATTTTCAAAAGTAAAAGATGATAATACTATATTATCTAAAGAATTACAAGATAAATTAAAAATAATACAAATTTATTCAGAAAATAAAAAAAAATCAGGTGAAACATTAAATAATCAAATTTCTCAAATTAATGAATTAGAAGGAAAAATAAATAATTTAATCAGCGAAAAAAATAATTTAGAAGATAAATTAGGAGAATTTAATTGTGAACATAAAAAATTAATAGATAATTTCGATAAAATAAATCGTGAATTAGAATCTTTAAAAGCTTTATTAAATACAAAAAATAAAATAATAGAAGATTGTTCTGATATAATAATATCATATATAGAACAATTAAGAAAATTAGCTTTTTCACAAGATAATAAAAAAATATATTTTACAGAACATTATAATCATTTTATCAATTCATGTGATATTTTATCTGCTCAAAATAATATTACTCCTTTAGATAAATTAAAACTTATAAAAAACTTTTTAACTGAATCTTCAGTTGAAAATTTCAATTGGTATAGGCAAATTGCCGAGTTAGAAGAAGCAAATCGATTACTTGATGATACAAATATTTCTCTTAAAAATCAAATATTTGATTATGCTGATACTGTAAATAAAGCAAATAAATATATTGAAGATAATGAAAATAAATTCCATAAATTATTAGATGATAATTATAAATTTAAACAAAATCATAGTGATTTAGTTCTTAAATATAATAAACAAAATGAAAAAATTAATTGTATGAATAATGAGTTAAATAATATGCAAGAACAAAATTGTAATTTAACTTGTCTTATTCATCAATTAAATAGAGAAAATATGTATATGGATAATGAATTAAATAAAACTTCATATGATTTAAATATATTAGAAAAAAGATTTGATGTTTTAAATAGAGAAAAAGATTCTTGTGAAAATATTTTAGATAAAATAGTAAATACAAATTCAAAAAATATTAATGATAGTTTTTCAAATATAAGTAATATTATCAGTGATAATAATTTAGGAGTTCAATTTTTAACATCTATTCCTAATAATAATAAAAATGATTATGATAATAATTATAATACTTTCTTTGACACTGATTCAAATAATAGATTTCAACATTCAATTTTGAAAAGTAAGAACAATGATACACAAGTTACATCTCCTAATAGTGATAATATAAATATTGAAGTTAACAATGATAATTGATTTTAAAAACTTAGGTTTATTATTTAAACTATTTTATTAATTTTTTTATTTGAATTTAAATTAATATTTTTTTTCTTAACTAATCAAAATTCTTTTTTTTTAAAATTTTATTAGATGTATAAAATATATAATAAATAATATATAATTTATAATTTCCATAATTTTGGAATTTCATTATAAATAGAAATTGTAAGTATATCCCCATTTTCAAATTGTTCAATTTTTCCAATTCCATAATATCTTTGACTTCTTATATTATAATTTTTATTTGGTGTTTCTAATGTATCTTCCCATGTTCCATAATCTGTATTTTTTTTGCAAATTAAATTGACATTACCATATTCATCAAATTGAATTTAATAAATATTATTATTTTTCCCTCCATAAAGTATACTTCCATCTTTTAATTTACATGAACAATTAATCTCTTCATATATTTGAAGCATTGGTTCATCTAATTCTAAGTTATAAATTATAAAATCTGAAAAATTCTGTTTAATCATAATATTATCATTTAAATAATAATATATTATTTTTGAATCTTTATTTATTATTTTTTTCATTAATTTCATTTTATCATTATAATCATAAAATAAGGTTTCATTTTCATAAGAAATTGCAAATAAATTATTTTCTGTCAAATAAATATTTCTTGGATGCTTAATTTGATTTAAAGTTAATTCAAGGAAAAATTTAGTTCCATAGATTTTTGAGAATATTTGAATATATTTTCCTTTTTTTATTCCTTCTTTTTCATTAATTAAACAAGCAATTTGACCATTTGGAAATTCAATTATTTTAGAATAAAATTCATTATCATTTATTGTTTTTAATTCTTGAATTTAAGATATTGATTTATCATAATTTTTCTTTATAATATATAATTTTTCACCTTTTACAATAATTAAATTTTTATTTCTTTCAAATTTAAAAAATATAATTTCAAAATTAAAACTATTTGTTATAGAAAAAATTAATTGATAATCTTTATCATATATATGAATAAAATTATCTATTTTTTCATAATAAACATTAGTATATTCACTTAATTTTTTTCTATCAATATTATAAGATTTATAATTAGTAAAAGAATGAATTAAATTTTGATTTAAATTTGGAAAAATAATTTCAGGATGAAAAAAAGAATGTGAAAAATATTCATTCCAATCAATTCTTTTATTATAATCTTGTTCAAGACATTTTTCAAGTAAATCTTCAAAAAGTTGAAATTTAATATTAAATTTATTTTCTCCTTTTTTAGGATATCTTCCAAAATACATATAAAACATTATAATACCAATATTCCATATTTCACTTTTTGATGAATTTATATTTTTCTTTAATTCAGGAGAAATATTTGAACTATCTGAATATTTTATTTTTCTTGTTTCTCTTAATACTTTTGAATCATAATTTAATGAAAATAATTTCAATTCATTATCTTTTGTAATATATAAATCTGATATTTGTAAATTTTTTAAACTTATTTTATTGAATTGACAATATTTTAAAAATTCATTAAATTTTATAAATGCTTTTCTTATTTCAAAAATTTTAAAACAATATTCTATCATATTTGATAAATTGTTTTTTATAAGTTCAGTATAAATTAAATACATATTTGACTCAATTTTAAATGAATGAAAAGTTAAAATACTATTTATTGATTCTTTTATGTTTTTAATATTATTTAAAATTGTATTAAATTCATTTTTTGTTTTTTCGTTTTTTTCAATTGCTTCTTTATCGAATTTAAAACAAGTTTCATTTGATTGAGTTAAACTTATAGAACCGAAAAGTCCTTTTGATAATTCATAAATATCCTTTTTATTTTTTTTCATTTAAAATATTATATAAATAAAATATCAAATCAAAATTAAATAACATCAAAGAAATGAAGATTTAAAAATTTGAGAAAAGAGAAACAATATAATAAATAGTCATTATCCCAAAAAAAAGAATTTTTAGAAAAATTAATAAAATCTGAACAAGAAAGTACTAAATATAAATTGATAAAGGTAATATTAATCAAGTATTTGAAAAAAATTTGATAATTTCTTGATAATAATTTTCAGTCAAATGTATAATTTAAAAACCCAAAACAAAGCCTTTTATCAAATTCTATATCTTATTATTTCTTGATTAAATCAATAATCAATTTAACAAAACATTCTTTTATTTTTCATTATTCTTTATTAATATAAATATTAGGATAATTCATTTAGGAATTTTTAAATGATTAATTAAATATTGAAATTTGAAAATAATATAATTTATTAAAACAAATTATTAATTATTTATTTATTCATTGAATCGGATAATTTAGAATGATTTGGTTTTTTTCTCTAATCGACAAATTTTTATTATTATTGAATCTAAAATACTTATTATAGTAAATAAACCACCAATTATAGCACATACATTAATCCAAGATTGAAAATGATTTGGAATATATTTAGTATATTTAAGAAGAATAGGTGAAATATCATATCTAAAATAAATAGTAGGAATTATCATTCCACTTTCAACTTTAACATTACTAACAGTAAATTGGAAAATATTATATTTATTCTTTTGTAAATCAACATATTGAGTAGGAATAATATTTAAATAGTATTCAAATAATTTTTCATCAATATTATCCAAAGTAAATTTATTATCTAAAGGAGTAATAAAATTAACATTATCAAATTTACTTTTTATTACATTTAAATTATTTTCAATTCCAAAATATAAATGATTAATAGTATGACTTAAGTTAAATATTCTTTGTTTTCCTCGAATTAACATTTCTTTAATTATTTCCCCATAAGCATGAGTAGATAAATGAAAATTTCCTGGAGTTCTTTTAATAGGAAATTTACCTTTTAAATTACATCCTTCACCTTTAATAAATAATTCTTCAATTTTTTCTACATTTTCTTTTTTATTTTTATCATTTTTATATTCTCCAATTAATTTGCTTTCATTATTTATTTTTATTTTTTTTAATTCCTCAATTATATTTAAAGTATGAGCACCTGTAAAATCACTTATATCAAGAGATAAGATTTCACATGGTAATTTATGTAAAGTTATATCTAAATTTACTATTAATTTATCTGAATTTGGAGATGTGTCTATTAATAATTCATTTAAAGTTTTTATTTCAAAATACTTTGAAAATTCAAAATAAAATAAATATATTGAAAGTATAATTGTTAATACAGTTACTATTAAATTGTTTTAATATATTTTTTCTTACAAATTGCTCCTATTAATGTTGGTTTTAAATACTTTGATTCATATTTTTCAAATATATCTAAAGCTTTTAATTTATTAATAAATGAATTTTCTTTATACATTTTAATTCAAATATAAAAATAATTAATGTTATAATAAATAAATTTTAATTAAATTGCCAAAAAACATTTTTAAATGAATAGAAAATAATAATATAACAAATTTAAAAATAAAGTCTAAAATTTTAAGATGAAAATAGCATTTTTTAGTATAGTTTAAAAAATCAAAGTTTATCTCCTTTATCATTAATGATATATATTTACAATATATTAAACAAACAAACAAGAAGCATTAATCTTCCTGATTTAAATAACACAATTTATAACTATAACATCATTATATTATATTTTTGAATAGTAATAGCCATTTTAATTTATTATCAATTAAAATACTTTAAATAATATTTAACATAATAAAAATAAGAAAATATTATTTTTTTATAATTATTATTTGTTTTGAAAAAAATTCATTGTTTAAAATATAAAAAAAAGTAATTTCTTCTAAAAATATATTTTAAAATAAAAATTAAAAATATAATAAATTATTATTTACTATCTTTGCTTTTTCTATTTTTTCCAAATATTCCTTTTTTCTTCTCTTTAATTAAATTATTAGAAGTGTTAGGAGAAAATCCTAAAACATTACAAATCTGATTAGCAGGGATAAGAGCTTTAGAATCACATTTAATATTTTTTAATAAATCTTTAAATAATTCACTAATTTTATTAATTTTTGCATTAGATTCTTTAAATTGTTCTTTAAACATTGTTAATTGATTTTTTAGTAATTCTGTTGTATCATCTTTTTTTTTACTTAAAACACTATTATTTTTTTTCTTATTTATATTTTCAGTATTTCCTTCACTTATATGATTAAATACTTTTTTCATTTCTCCTTCTGAAAAAATAGAATCAAAGCTTTTTTTATCTAATTCAGAAATATCATTAATATCAAAATTAGATTTTTCTTTATTTTGTTCTTTTAATTTTCTATTTTTTTCTTCTAAAGTTCTTATTTTTACTTCAGCATCATTTAATTTTAATAAAACTTCATTAAATTTACTTAAGGGAATAGTTCCATTTTCTAAACTATTTCTATCAACTGAAGTATATTCTTTTTCATCAATTTTAGTTTGAGGAACCCAAATATAACTTTCATAATTATTATCTTGATTTTTTGATAAAAGATACCATTTTAAATCTTTATATGTTTTTGTTGTTATTATTATATGAGTTGATGAATCTATATCATTTAATTTTAATAACATTTTTGTCAATTCATTATTTTTTGTTAAGGCTTCATTTAATTCTATATCTTTTAATTTTAATTCTTCTAATATTTTCTTATTTGGTTTTTCATAATTATTATCATTATCATTGTTATTATTATTATTATTAATTGTTAGTTGATATATTTTCTTTTTGTTTTCTTCATTTTCTGCTTTTAGTTTATTATTTAAATCATCTAATATTAATACTTTTGATTTAAGTTCTTCTATTTCATTTTGAGATAATGTTTCATTTGTTTTTTCTTTATTTTCATAATTTAAATTTTCTTTATTTAAATTTTTCATTTTTTCATTTGAAAATTCTAATTTTAAGTGATTTAATTCAATTTCTAAATTTTCATTGTCTAAATTTAATTTTTTTATTTCATCTTCTAATGATTTTATTTCATTATCTTTTTCTATAATTACATCTTCTAATTCATTTAATTTTTCATAAAAATATTGATTATTTTTTTCATTTTTTTCTTTTTCTATTTTCAAATCATTATTATCATCATTATCATTTTTGATTTGAGAATTTTTAATTTGTTCTTCTTTACTAATTAAAACATTATTCAAAATTTCAATTTCATTTTTATTTTGATTTATGATTTTATTTAATTCTTCAACTTCTTTTTTTAAATTATCTTTTTCTTTATCTTCATGAAGTGAAAATTCTTTATTTTCTTTATTTAAATATTTATCTAATTCTTCTTTTAACTGTGTATTGTAATTTGTTAATTTTTCATTTTCAATTTCATAATCATTTAATTTGTCAATTAATTTATCATTTGTTTCATTTAAAATATTATTTTCAATTATTAAATTCTCTTCCCTTTCTTTTAATTCTTTATTTTCATTTTCATATTTTTCAACTAAATCTTTTAAACTATTATTATTAATATTATCATCTGAATTTCTTGGAATATTAATTCCTATTATTTTATTTTGAAGATTTTCTAAATTAATTTTTAAATTATCATTTTCAAATAATAAATTATTATTTTCTTCTTTTAATTGATTTATTATTTTTTCTTTTTCATCATCATCTAATTTTTTCTTAATTTTCTTACTTCTTATTTTTTTCTTCTTTTTAACTTCCTTTTGATTATTATTATTATCAATATTTATTTCATTAATATCTTTCTCTTCATTTAAAATATTATCATCTTCATTTTCAAAATGAATATCTGGAATTGGAATTGGAACTGGTCCTCTCATTTCTATTCTATTATTTTCATAATTTTCATTATTATCTATATTTACTTCAATTGGAGGGAAATTTGATATTAAAAGTTCTTGGTTATTTAAATTATTTTCTATGATTTCATTTTGAGTTTTTAAATTATTTTTTAATTCCATTTCATATTTTGCTAAATTTGGAATTGGATTTGGGTTTAATGTCAATAAATTTGGAATTTCATTGTTATCAATGTTTATTTTTTGTAAGTTAATATTATTATTATTGTCATTAAATGTTTTTATTTCTTCTTTTAATTTGTTATTTTCTTCTTTTAAAGTATTAATAATATTATCTTTTTCATTATTATTATTATTATCTTCTTTTAATTTATTATTTTCTTCTTTTAAAGTATTAATCATATCATCTTTCTCATTTAAAATTTTATTTTCTTCTTTTAATTTGTTATTTTCTTCTTTTAAAGTATTAATCATATCATCTTTATCATTTAAACTTTTATTTTCTTCTTTTAATTTGTTATTTTCTTCTTTTAAAGTATTAATCATATCATCTTTCTCATTTAAACTTTTATTTTCTTCTTTTAATATATTATTTTCTTCTTGTAAAGTATTAATAATTTCATATTTTTCGTTTATTATTTTATTTTCTTCTTTTAATTTGTTATTTTCTTCTTTTAAAGTATTAATCATATTATCAATATTTTCTTGTTTTACATTTTGTATTTCTGTTTTTTTATTTAATTCAGAAATTAAATTAGTTTGTTTTTCAGTTTCTTTAGATAATAATTCACTGATTGTATTATCTTTTTCATTATTAGAATTAATTAATTGATTAACTTGAATTTCTTTCTCATTATAATTTTTACTTAATTCTTGAATTTTGTTATCTTTTTCAAAATTAATATCATTTAATCTTTTAATTTCTTTATCTTTATCATTAATTTCATTGACTAATTCATTTATTTTATCATCTTTTTCTTTATCTGAATTATTAATATTGAATCCTTTTTCACTTTTTTCTTTTTCAATATTAGCATTTAATAATTGGCTTATTTTTGTAGAATTTTCAGAATTTTTTAAAGATAATTCATTAATTGTTTTTTCTTTTTCTGTATTCAAAATAAATAATTCATTGAATTTTTTATCTCTTTCTTGAATATTAGTATTTAATTCATTAATTTTTTTATCCTTTTCTGCATTCTCAACAATAATTTTATTTCTTTCTTGTTCTTTTTCAGAATTACTTACAATTAAATCACTAATTTGTTTATCTTTCTCAGAGTTTTTATTCGTTAAATCATTTATAATTCTTTCTTTTTCAGAAATTAAATCTTCTAAATTTTTTTCTCTTTGAGAATGATTATTTTCATTTAAAGTATTCTTTAATTGAGATATTTCATTATTTTTATTTAATATCTCATTTTTCAATTCTTGGATAATATTTTCTTTTTCTTTATTTTCTCTCATTGAATTTTCAAATAGATTATTTGTTTCATGTAAATTTTGAGTTAAAATATCTAATTGATTATTATGTTGTTGTTGTGAATTATTTTGTAAATCATCTAATTTATTATTTAATTCTTGAATATTTCTTTCTTTTTTAAATAATTCCTCTTGAAGTTGTTTTAAATTTTGTTTATTTTTTTCATTTTCAATTGTTAATGAAGATATTATTTTATCTTTTGTCAAATTTTCATCTTTTAAATCATTTATTATTGATTGAAGCAAAGGAATTTTTTGTTCTATATTAATATTATTATTTGTATTATTATCATTATTTGAAGTTAATTCTGAAATTAAGGTTTCATTATCTTTAAATAAACTTAATTCTTTATTTTTTTCATTTAAAGCATCTTCTAAATTTTTAATTTGTTCAATATATTTTTTATTTAATTCATTTTCTTGTTGATTATCAGAATTCATTCCTTTAAGCATAGAAGTTTGTTCATTTAATTGACTTGTTAATTGATTAATATCTTTATTATATTTATCATTAAGATTTTTAAGTGAATTTTCACTTTGAATATAATTATTTTCAATTTCTTTTATTTTTTCCTTATAATTTGTATTTTCTTGTGTTAATTCATTTATTTTTAAAATTTGTTCATTAACTGTATTTTTCAAATGAACTATATTTTCATTAGTTTCTGTATTTTTATTTTCTATCATTTTTTGAAGTGAATTATTTAAATTTGCTATTTCTTCATCTTTCATTTTAATAATTGTATCTTTATCTTCATTAAATCTATTTCCTAAAATTTCTTGTTCTTTATTTATTTTATCTAATTGGTTTATATGTCCATTTAATTTTTCTATTACATTTGTTTTTGTATCTAATTCTTCTTTATATTTATTTACTAAATCATTTAATTCTTCAATTTTTATTTTTTTTTCTGAATTTTCTTCTTTTAATAAATCATTTGATGAAACTAATTCTTTTAACATTTCCATTTGTTTTTCATTTAATATTTTATATTCATTTAATTCATTATTAATTTCACTTTGTAAATTCTCAGTAAATTCTTTTTGTTTTTGTAAGTTTTTCATATCTTCTTCAAGTAATAATTTATTCCTTTCAATACTTGCTTTTTCTAATTTTAAATTATCTTGGGTTTTTTTTAACTTTTGATTATCAATAAATAATTCTTCATTAGATTGTTTTAATTTATCAATAATACTTTGATAATTTTGAAATTTAATTAAAGAGTTTTGTTTATATTCTTTTAATTGTTCTGAAGATTCTTGCTTAATATTATCTAATTCATATTTGGTTTTATCTAATTCTTTTTTAATTTTATCTCTTTCTTCAATAATACTAATTCCGGTTTCTTTTAAATGTTTAATTTCTGAATTTAATTTATTTATATTATTATCTTGGTTTTTTGACATATTTTCTAAAATATTTGATAATTTCTTTACTTGTTCATTTAAATTTGTTATTTCTGTTGTTTTATTTATATTTTCTCTTTGTAAAGCTATTATATCATTATTTTTTTGAGTTAAATATTTTGATAAATTTGTGTTTTTTTCTGATAAATTTGATAATTCTTCTTCTTTTTCTTTCATTGATTTTGCATTATCATTTTTATTTCCTTTTATTTTTTCATTTATTTTAATAAATTCTCTTTTATATTTCTCTATTTGATTATTTAAATTTATTAGTTGTTCTTCAGCATCTTTTAAATTATTTCTTAATTCTTTATTTGTTTTTTTTAATTCAACATATTCATTTGTTCTTTTTTCTAAATTTGTTTTAAAAATATCTTTATCATTTTCTTCTTTATTTGGATTAATTTCTATTTTTGAACTTAATATAAAGTTTTCATTTTTTAATTGATCAATTGTATCATCTGAAACTTTTAATTTTGAATTTAAATCTTTAATAATTAATCTTAATTTTTCATTTGCCTTTGTTTCTTCATCTAATTGTAATTTTAATTTATTAATAAGAGACATTCTTTCTTCATTTGTTTTATTTAATTGAATTTCATTTAGTTGATAATTATTTAAATTTTCTTTTAATTTATTTATCTCATTTTCATTTCCATTTATTTTTTTCTTTAAAATATTTATAGTTTCTCTAGCAGCTTGTAATTGATGATTAATATTATTCATTTTATCATTATTTTCAATACTACTTTCAGTTAAAGTAACAATTACATTATCTTTATTTTGAATATATTCTGAATTTTCATCTATTTGTTGTTGTAATATATTATTTTTATTTTCTATATCTTTCATATTTTTATTTTTTTGTAAAATTTCATTTCTTAATTTATTTATTTCATCTCTTAAAACTTTATTATCTTCTCTTAATTCTTGTATTTGACTTTCATAATTTTCTTCATGTGATAAAATAATTTCATTTTTTAATTTTGATAACTCATATTCTAAATCTCTATTTACTTCTTCTAAATGCTTTTTATCTGATATTTCCATATTTAATAAAGCTATTTGTTGTTTATATGCTCTAATTGTATCATTTAATGTATTTTGAGATATTGCTTTATTATTATGGGATTCTAAACTTAATTTTTTATTTTCATTTATAAAATCTCTTAATTGTTCATTTAAATCATTTATTTCTTTTTCTTTTTTTATTAATTCATCTTGATATTTTTTTAAATTTTCTTTTAAATTTTTTATTGTATATTCTTTTTCACTTGTTTCTAAATTTGTTTCATTAATATTTGTTTTATTTGTTCTTATTAAAATATTATCTATTTGTAATTTTAATTCTTTTTTTAAATAATCTAATTCTTCAATTTTTCTTTGTAAATTTTCATCTTGGTTTAATATATTATCTTTTATTTCATCATATTTTTTTAAGAAATAAATTATATTCTTAGCAAGTCTATTATAAGAAGAATCATTTACATTTCTAGTTAAAGGTGATTGTGAACCACTTCTTGAGTAATATTTTTTTTCTTTAGGAAATTTTAATATAACATTATTATTTCCTTTATTTGATATATTATTATCTAAATCTATTGTTAATTTATTTTTAGTTTCTTTCATTTTTTTAAATTGAATTTTTGATTTTTCTAAGAAATTTGATAAATGTTCTATCATTGATTTGTTTATTTTTTCTAAATTTTTCTTAGTCTGACTTATCTGTTCTAATCTTTGATTTAAATCATTTAATTTATCAAAAGAATTTTTTCTTAAAATTTCATTGGAAATATTCTTAGCAAAAACTTGTTGGCTATCAAATAAATTATAATAAGAAGATGATTCTGTTAAATTTTGTTTAGTAGATTTATAATATTCTTTAATAATATTAGATAATCCGTTTATTAAAGATATAAATTCACTATCAAAAATTGATTTATTTGTATTTGAATAATTAGAATTTCCATCCATTTTTTTAATTTATGAATAATAAATTATTTTATTATTTAATTGGAATTTTCATAATCAATTGTCTATATCTTAATTAATATATATTTAAAATAAAAGATACTATTTATTGTTATTTAATTATATATTTATTGCATATAGTAAAAAAAATAAATGTTATAAAAAGGTTTATTATAATTATTCTTCATATAATAATTTTTTTAAATCTGTGAATTTGAAAATAAAAAATTAAAATAATTATTAAACAATATTTTTAAATGGAAAATAACAATAAAGAAGAAAATAATCAAATTTTTGAAGAAATATTATTTAAAAATGAAAAATCAAAAAGACACAAAAAGAAATTAACCTGGAAATATTATTATAAAGATTTACTATCAAAAGATAAAATAGTATTTTCAGAACAAGAAATAAAATTAATTAAAGATTTATTATACAATCCACTTCCAAATTCTCAAAGAAGAACATTTTATTTAATAGCAAGTGGAGCAAAAAGAGAAATGTTAAACAATCCAAATTATTATTATAAATTATTATCAATATTTCCAAAAAAAATACCATTTCCATATGAAGAAAGTATTGATTTAGATTTACATAGAACATTCCCAGAAATAGACTATTTTAAAGATGAAAACAATCTTCAAAAATTAAAAAATATTTTAATGGCTTTTGCAATGAGAAATATAACAATAGGTTATTGTCAAGGTTTTAATTATATTGTAGGTAAATTATTATTAATTATGGAAGATGAAGAAGAAACTTTTTGGGTTTTTACTCAAATTGCTGAGAATTATTTACCTTTTGATTTTTATTTAAAATTCACTGGTGTAAGAACTGATGCTGAAATAGTTAAAAAAATTATTAAATTAACGTTAAATTATACTGAAAATATTGAATGTATTGAATTATGTATTTCTAATTTAATTACTAAATGCTTTATAAGTTTATTTAGTCAAACTGTTAATGATGAAATATTACATACTATATGGGATGCTTTTTTTATTTATGGTAATATTATTTTATATAGAGCTTTTATTTGGGTTGTTTATTTATTATTTGATAAAAATATAAAAACTGCTTTTATTGAAGATATTCATCAAATTTTAATTGAGAGAATGCAAAAGGAAAATAATACTAATTCTTTAAATTATTTTCTTATGATTTATAACAGATTTAATGAAGAATATATTGAACATTATAGGAAGTGTTTATCTGAAAAAACTTTAAAAGAAAATTTTATTGATTCTATTGATCCTAATAATAAAGATAAATGTGATGTTTCAATGCCTTTTTGTTTATGTAATAAAGAAGGAAATGATGTTTTGAGATTTAGTCAATATAATATTTTAAGATGTAATAAGGATTATCCTTATTCTGAAAATTATTTTTTTTCTGATTGTTATAAAAATAATAATTCTAATTTTACAAATTCTATTACTATTAATGATTTAATGATTGAAAGACAGGAACATTGTTGTAAATAAATATTTAAATATTTTTATTTTTATTCCATTTAAAAATAATAATTTGATAAATAAATAATTTTTAATTTAAATAAATTTAAAATATGAGAAATGATTATCAAATTTTATCAAACCCAAGTAAATCTAAAAAAAGAATTTATACATCATCAATTGAAAAAATATTTCATGATAATCAATCCAATAAAATATTATCAGACGAGCAAATTGATGAAAATATAAAACAATGTTATCATAATTTAAAAAATTTAAGAAATGCTTTTAGAATAAAAAAGAATAGTCCAGACAATATAAATAATACATCAAAAACAATAGAAACAACAAAATATGATAATTCAAAAGCAAATATTTATTATAAAGAATATTCAAAAGATTCAAATAGAACAGGAGAGAATAATTCTTTAAAAAATATAAAAGTAAATCTCAATAATAATTTAAATAATAATTATAATAATAATAATAATAGTATAAATAATATTAAAAAATTTAAAGATTCAAATCCATTTAAAATTCCCTTTAAAAACCCTCCTCAATTAACTTTAAGTCAATTTAGTCAATATAATAATAAGCCTTCAAATACTTATAGTGATAAAAATATTTTAATGGGAAGAAGCTTAAGTCATAAAAATAATAATAGTGTTAGTGTAACAATAGGAGATACAATTTATAATAATCAATTATTGTTTTCTAATAGGTTAAAAAATAATGATAATGAACCAAATTCAATCAAAGATAATTATATTTTTTTTTTACAAAAACAACTCGATGAAAGTGGAAAAAAAAATAAAGAATTAATTCAAATGTATAAAGAAATTGAAAAAAAATGTGAAAATTTAGTAAGAGATAATAAAATTTTAAATACTGATTTATCTGAAAGTAGAATACAAAATAAAGAATTATTACAAAAAAAAGATGAATTATTATATAAAGAAAGATATAAAACTGAAGGAAATCATATTAATAATTATAATAATAATAATGATGACAGTTTATTATTTTTAAAAAGTACTAATGATGAATTAAGAAAAAATATTATGTTAATGACAAATAAATTTTCAGATAATTTTAAAAATAGTTTTTCAGAAAGTGAAATTTTAAAAGAAAAAATAGAATTTCTAACAAAAAATTTAACCGAGAAAGAAAAACAATTAAATAAATATAAAATAGAAAATGAAAGAATAAATTTAGAAAATAAAGAATTAAAAAATCAATTAGAAGATTATAGAAATAAATTAGAACAAACATTAATATTATTACAAGAGAAAGAAAGACAAATATTAACATTTAATTCCAAAAAAGAAAAAAAAATAAATGAAATGAAAGAATCATTATCAGATATAATATCAGAAGATAAATCAATAAAAATTTATAAAAAAAAATCATCAAGTGATAAATTTAGTGTAGATAATAAATCAAAAACATATAAAACAAAAAGACCAATTGAAGAAATTAAATTAAAAATTCCTATTCCAAAGCAAAATTATCAAATTCAAGAAATTCAAATTAGAAAAAATTCTGATTCAAATCCAAACAGAGAATACTTAGATGATTTTATTGATTATAAAATGAAAATGAGTGAAAGCGATAGAACATTTAAAGAATATACTTATATTAATCCAGATATTGATAATATACTTTCTAAATCAAATATATTTGGAGAAAATTTAAAATATGATTTATTTAATTTTATAATTAATCCAAATGAAAAAAAGTTGTTTGGTATAAATTCAGATTCTAATTTCATTGAATTTGATTTACAAAAAAAAATTTTTTGCAAACATAATTTAGGAGAAATGAAAATATATGATTCTTATGATAAAGAATTTCAAAATGAAGGAACAATAATATTAAATACATTAAATGGTTTATTTATATTAACAGGGAAAAACACAAATAAATTATATTATTTTAACGACCAAACAAAAACAATAAAAAAAATATGTGAATTTATAAACAATCATAATAGCGGTTCATTATATTTAGATGATGTAAACAGAAGATTATTTTCTTTGTCAGGTAAATACAATAAAAAAGTGGAATATTATTCTTTTGAAAAACAAGAAATAAAAGAAATACCAGAATTAAGTATAGAAAGAGCAAATGCTTCATATTGTAAAATAAATAATAAATTATATGCTTTTTTTGGTTATAATTACCCAATGAATAATTATACTGAAACAATAGAATGTATTGATTTTAAATTAATGGATAGATGGAATTATATTTCAGTTTCTACTGAATTAGATGAATTAAATATTCAATGTATGTCATCTGTTCATATTGACGGTAGAAGTTATGTTTATTTATTAGGAGGAATTAAAGGAAATGGAGAATTGTTATCTAATTATTTTTTTAAGTTTGATACTTATGGTAATGAAGTTGAAAAAATTGACTTTGATGATGATGAAAAAAATAAATGCTTGTTTACTAAGAATTCAAGTTTTGTTAAAGTTGATGAGTTTTACTTAATTATGGATGATAATTATAATATTCATTTTGTCGATACAACTGGTCATTTTAGTATTTTAAATTATAAATAAATTGAATGTTTGTTAATCATTTGATATTGTTGTTGAATTTTTTTAACTTTTTAATTATATGATTAATAAAGTTTTTGGGCTTTAAAAAATTTTTGTTTTTATTTTTTTATTTATTTATTGTTTAAGAATATTTTATTTAAGTTTAACAAATGAATTTAAAAAAATTCAACAAAACAAATTATAAAGAAAATTTTTATGAACCAAAGTTAAAAAAAGATTATTCAACTTTAATAATTCATAAAAGGCCATTTAAAGAAATATTTCCATTAACGAATCCAATGATTACAAAAAAAAAAATAAAAAATCTCACTTGTATAAACTTTAATAATCCATTAAAAATAAATAATAAATTTCACAAAAATAAAAACAATATAAATAACATTCCAAAAAATTTTCTTCCTCTAATAAGAAAAAAACCTAAAATTAAATTACCAAAGTCATATAAACATTCGTTTCTTTTAGAAAAAATATATAAAGGAGTAAAAAAAGTAGATGAAGAATTATATAATGTAGAAAAGAATCATCATTTAGCATTAAGAGATGATTTTTCTTTAATTAAATATCAAGAAAGTTTAATTAATATTTTTGCTAAAGGAAATGATAGAGCTTTTCAAGATGGAACTATTGATAAAATTAGAAAAAACTTTAAAAAAATAAATTCTATTTCAATGGATAAAAATAAGTTTCATAAAGATTATTTTATTGAAGGTTTCCATTTTCCTAAAGATTTACAAGATAAATTAAAATTAAGAAGAAGAAAAGAAAAAAGTAATTCTTCTCATTTGTAAAAATTTAATATAGGAATATTAAATATTTTTTTTTAATATTATTTTTAATATTTTTAATATATAAAAATATTATATGTAAAAAAATTATTAATATATTTTTTATTTAAAATAAAAAAAGAATAATGAAACATAATCATACAAATAAAGGAAAAAAATTAAAAATAAAAATAAAAACTGATGTTCCTGAAGATGAAGCAAAACAATATTTAAAAAAATATAATTTAGAAAAATTTTTCCAAAATTTTGTTAATAATATAATGCAAGAAAATCCAGAAAATCCAATTGTGTATATGATAAAATATATAGCAGGAGAAATGTCAAAAGAAGAAAAAGAAAATTTTTTAATAAAAATACCTGAACCTTATCCGCAAAATATGCCAAAAATTCAATATCCAAATTTATTATATTCATCTTCAATTTCTAGAATAATTTTAACGAAAGAATTATTTAAAAAATATAAAAATAAAAAAACAAAATTTAAAGGAAATATAATTGACATTGTTCAATTAGGAATAAAAATATCAAGTGATAAAATTGGTTGTATGTTAATTGATGGTTCATCAATAGAAATATTTCCTGAGTTTTTTTATCCTATAATAGAAAAATATCATAATATTAAAATTAATGAAAATAATAAATATTTTGAAAAAAAAAATTTGAATTTGAAAGATAATTTTTTTCCTAAAATTTATAAATTAACTTCTAAATGTGTTATTATGAGATTTATAGTAAGTAGAAATTTATCTAATTTTCCTTTTTTAAACATTGCTAATAATGAACAAAAAAAAGAAATAGCAAATATTTTAATTAATAAAATAAATGATTTAATACTATTAAATATTTTACCTCCTTTAGATAAATATACAATGAAGGATCAAGATTTTTTTTCAATATTAGAATATATAGATTATACAAATCTAGGTAAATGTGATATTAAAATAGATTATAATAATAGAGTTATTTATTCTACAAAAGATAAATCTTTAATTATTTTAATTAATTTCATTGAACATTTACAAATAATAGAAACTAGAAAAAAAGGAGAAATTAATATTGTAAATATGTATCATAAAATTTTTGGGATTTTAAAACATTTTGAAAAAAAGATAAATTTTGAATATTCTGAAAAATTTGGTTATTTAACTTCAGAAATTCAGAAAATTGGAGCTGGATTTACAATATATTCAGAAATAGAAATATATATTTTACATCAAATAAAAATGGTTGGAGGTAGTTTTAAAGAATTTTTATCAAAATCAAAAAAAGATTTTTATATAATAAAAGAATTTAAAGATCATATTAATTTTTGTTCATATTATTCAAGAAGATTATCTTATGAAAATGATTTAGAATTTTTTGAAATTTATTTAAATCAATTATGTGGTTATATAGTTTTTGATTCTTTTTCTTCAAAATTAAGTTTACTTTCTTTTAAAAAAATAGGAATATCATCATTAACAAAGGATATATGTTTAAAACAATCATATGATAAATATTATGAAGATTATAAATATACAATAAGTCCTTCAGGGACAACATTAAATTATTTAATGTCTTTTTATACAACTGATCATATGAATCCATTTGGTCTTTTAATAAGAGAAAAAGAAGAATATTATTCATTTGTTAAATTCTTTATAGATTACGTTCAAAATTCACAAAATTTTAAAATCCCAGATGATAATTACTTTGGAACAATATATTCAAAAGAAGAATTAATAGAATTTGATTTTGAAAAAATAGTATTTGATCCAAGTGATAAATTTAAAAATATAAATATTTCATTATGTTTAATCAGAAATATTGATGGATTTGTTTTTCCAACACATCATGAATCACAAGATGATAAAATAGAAGATCAAATATTAACTTTGTTGGAAACTTTAACAACAAGAACAACAAAATACGGTTATTATTATAGTTTATCAGAAAATAATCAAAAAGAAATAACAAATAAATTAATAGAAGATAATCATTTAATGATTTTTCATAAAGATGATATGAAAAATTTTAATTTAGATACTGGATATCCTTATCATAGAGGAGTAATTAAATTTGATAAAGAACATATATTTGCGATAGTAAATGATTTAGATCATTTAAAATTTTTTTTAACTGATAATGTTAATTTAGGAGAAATTCAAAAGGAAATAAATGATTATTTTGAAGTTATTGAAACTTTTTCTAAGAAATTTCCTTTTTGTAAAAGTAATAGAGTTGGTTATTTAACTTCTTCTCCCAGATTTATTGGTAATGGACTTTTAATTAGAGTCACTTTTCTTTTAGATTATGTTCAAAAAGAAGATTTAGAAGTTTGCTTAGATGGAAGTGAATTTATTTATAAAATTATTAGAGATAGTGAAAATAAAGAAAATTTCATTGTTGAAATTGTTAATAAAATTACTCTTGGAATTAGTGAAAGAAAACTTATTTTTAAATTGTTGGTTTGTTTAAAAAATATTTTTGGTATTGGGAGAAATCGAAGAATGAGTAAAAATGTAGAAGAAAAAAAAAAAGGACCAAAAATATCCAAAAAATATATTTCTGTTCAAATGGATGGATAAATTTATATTATACATTTTATTTAAAATTTGCAAAATATATATTATAATTAATTGATTTTATTGACAATTATTTATTATTAATTATTTAATTATTCTTTGGTATTCTTATTTATTATGAGTTCAATTAATAAAATATAAAAATAAATAAGATTAATTTTATTTAAATAAAAATAATTAAAATTAAGATATTTAATAGATTATTAGTTTGAACTATGGGGATGGGGATTGTGGATTGGGCATTGGGCCCAATCCCCAATCCCCAATCCCCAATCCCCAATCCCCAAATTATTAATTTGAATATTTC